>Ga0099849_1000983_pt1 | contig 13371 bp, 16 predicted proteins | sample CB_VirMetaG_4_FD_78177 | JGI IMG/M metagenome (GOLD analysis project Ga0099849, IMG submission 78177) | Freshwater to marine saline gradient viral communities from Chesapeake Bay - CB_1508_1M Viral MetaG | ecosystem: Environmental > Aquatic > Marine > Coastal | place: USA: Chesapeake Bay... | reverse complement strand
GTAATTTCACTTTCTCCATCTCTATGTGTGTAATAACTTCTTAATGTATTATAAAATCTTTCTGTTTGTATTTCATTAAGAGCCTCTTCTTCACTTGTAACTTTTCTTAATTTTTGGATTGTTGTTGATGCGGAAATTGCATCTGTTGTTGGTGTGGAAAGTGTTTTCTTTTTTCTTCTATCTTTTGCTTTAGTAGCCATATTATCCTTCTAGGTTATATAAACTGAAGATTAAGTCTTGTATCATGTCTAAATTTTCAGTGTTATCATCACTGAATGGTAAATTTAATTTTTTAGTTATAGTTTCAGTAATAAGGTCAAAGTCCTCATTACTTAATGCTCCTAGAATATCTGCATCAAATTCTGCACCCAAAACTTCATTTATGTATTTTTTAATTTTAGGTTGTGTTTGTAATTCAAACTTTCTATCTTCATCTATAATTCCACCAATAACAGTTTCTATTAATTTTGGTGCATCTATATTGTTTAAATTTTCTACTATTTCATTTGAAAATTGTTTAAGAGTAACAGGTTCACCGCCTCTTTGAAATACAACTGTATTATTAGTTTCTTCTTGTTTTTCTTGTTTAACTATTTCTTCAGCTTCCAATCTTTCTTCTTCAACAATTCTTGCTCTTTCAGCTTCCATTGTAAGAGTTTCAGGTGCTTTAAATTTATCTTCATCATTACCTGTCCAAGTTTTATTTACATAATCTTGCACTTCTAAAATAAAATCTTTTCTCATTTTAGGAGTAACGTCTAAACCTTCAGCTTCCCATCTTGCTTCTTGTTCTTCAATTTCAAAATTTACATATCTTAAAACATCAGATTGTGCCGCTTGTTTAGTTCCTGTACCATCATCACTTACAGTGTAATTTTCGGCAACTGTTTTTAATATAATATCTTTTGTATTTACATAATGATGGTCAGTGTCATAAATAGGTGCAATTGCTCCATCATTGTATGATTTTTGAAATCTATCCCATCTTGTATTTGCTTTATCCCACATGTCGTGTGGCATGTTTTGTTCTACAAATGCTTTCATTAATTCTTGATGACTAGGAAATTCACCCATAGAAATACTTAATAAAAAATCTTGTGAACCTTTATAATCTTGTATTTGTCTGCTTTCAGGGTCAGAATTAAAATAATTTGTAAATGCTTCTATTGTTCCTACATGACCTTTACTAGCAATAGTAATTTGTTTTAGTAATTCTTGTATCTGTAATGTAGATTTTGGTGTGCCATCTTCGTTTGGTTTAAATGCTTCTATCCATACAGCTTGTGTAGCTTTAGATGTATTGTATTCTTCATCTCTTCTAGTCTTTTGTATTACAGCATCTTTCCTTGCAGTAAGGTTTGCTTTTAATACATCTGTGTTTTGATTTTTTCTACTATTTAAAGAACCTAAATCTTGACCATTAGTACCTTTACCTAAATTTAAAGACATAATTTTTTCTGCTCTTTCTATATCTTCAAGGCTATCTGCTGTATCAATAATAGAATTTACGTCTTGTCTTATAGCTTCCATTAGTTCTTCATTAGTATAAAATTTTGTTAACGCTTTGTTGTCACTTGTACGAAGTGTAGTTCCAAAAGATTTCCATTCTTCTACATATCTTGTATCTAAATCTTCATTAGGAATAACTGACAATACCTGTCTTACTTCATCAATTTTATTTTGAGATGCAATTTCTCCTCTTTCTTTAGCGTCAGCTACATCTGCTTTATTTTTCCAAACATTGTAGAATGAACCAAATCCTGCCATAAAAGAACTATCTTGTCCTTCCATATCAGGTAAAAACTTTTTACTAAAATCATTAAGATTATCTTTTGTAATATCGTAATCAGTCTCCATTGCTTTAGTCATTTCTTCAATAACTTCTGCCGCTTTTACTTTACCACTGTGAAACTGTGTAGTAGCATCAATGTATTTACCAGTTAAATCTGGGTGTTTACCTGCAAGTATCTCTCCTTGTATAGCTTCAAGAGTTTTACCTGATGCTTCTAGTGCTTGTATTTTTTCTATAGCTTTATCTTTTTTTCTATCAATTCTTAAACTTTCTGCTTTACCAACTTTATAACCTGCGTTTTGTAGTGATTTAGCTAGACCATCAGTAGCACTACCTGTTCTTACATACCCTGCGTTAGCCGCACCATAATATTTGTTAGTTGTTTGTCTTTGATACTTTGCCATTAATTTTTCTTAGCTTTCTTGTTAGTTTCATTAGTTTGATAACCTTCGTATGCTGTACTAGCTACATCAATAATTAGTCCAGTTCTTGATGGGTCTGTAGGAGGTGTTAAACTGTTATAAGTTTTTGCTTGATTAGCAAAGGCTTCGGATTGCTGTTCTTGTAATGTTGTTACATCTTTGCTGTAATCTCTAGTAATAGTGTTCCAATCGTCATCAAATAATGCACCGATTGATTGAACAATTTTAGTGCTGTTACCAAATCCTCTATTTAATTCTTCTGCAATTTGACCATCTCGTTCTTTTTTAGAAATAATTTCTGCTAGTTTTTTTTCTCTATCGGCATTGACTTTTTCTCTATCAATTTTTGTCATGTCGTGAAGATAACCTCTATCGGCATTTCGTCTTGTTGTCTCTTGGTCTCTTCTGATAGCTTTGTTGTTAGCTTTCTTTTGTTGATACTCTGCAACTGTTCCTGCTATTTTAAGTGCCGCTTCAGGACTACACATTATTTATTTACCTCTTTCATCATTAATAAAAATGGCATCTTACCGATACCGAAATCTCCTATTTTTCTTCTTGGTTCAAATCCTAAAAATTGTAACCATTTTAAACTTTTCCAATTTCTTTCATCTACAAAATTGTAGACGTATTTATAACCTTTACTCATGTCATTTACCCACTTGGGACATTCTTTTATAAATTGTTTTGTATGTTTGAATAAAGTCTCACTAGATAAAAGCCATACTACTCCATAACCTTTTTCTTTTGTTGGACTAGAACCAAACATACCAATTACACCTTCTGACTTTGTTCCAATTATAGAATAAATCTTTGCATTCTTTTGTGTAAATGGAATTACTAAAGCCTCTAATGGTGACGCACCATCTGAAGCCATAATTTCTTGTCTATCACCTTTTCTTATTTTAGGTGCTAACTGTAAACTGTCCTCTAATTTTGCAGGACGTACATAATTTTCTTTCATTAAATCCTTCTTGCTCTATTGTGATAATAACCCTCAACCTCTGCACCTGCGATATACATAGGCAAGTGTGATGACGATTTAATATCTAATGTAAACTGTGTGTTTTCTGCTTGTACTGGTACTCTTAATGTACCTGTAGAAATAGCAGGTTGTCCTATTACTGAAGTAGATGTACCAATGACATAACCATTCATAATAGTTGTAAATGTATCTCTATTTTCTGGTGTTACTTCTACTTGAAAGAAGCCACTGTTTTCAAAATTAAACGATATGTTTCGTATTTGGTATCTACCTGAAGTTACTGCTACTAATCCTCTTCCAGTATTCTCTCTGACATACTGCGGAGACATTGTGTATTTACTTTCGTATGGAACACCAATGTATAACGCTGTGTGGTTTCCTACGATTGTATATGTTGAACCTGTAGTATTTGTTGCTGTGTAGTTATTACCATTAGTTCTATCTACTGCAATCAATCCAGTTTTTGCACCATAAGGTGACGTAAACGTAGTTAAATCTGTTGCCGCATCATACGTTCCTGTAACTGAAGTTTTAAGGTCAAGATAAACACCATGACCTATTGTTGTATCTTTTAAATTTCTTAAATCTATTTTTAATAATTTAGTAGTAGTACCCTCTGACGCTAATACATAAATAAAACTTTCTAATGACATAGCACCAATAATCTTAACACCTGTAAATTCCCATTTAGACCATGCGTTTTGTACTTTCTCTCCACCATCAAAGAAATACTTATAGATGTACATTGTGTTAGCGTATGTTGTAGATACTGTGCCACTGTAAGGTGCAGTTTGACTATCTGCTGTATCTGACGCTAAAAATATAAGTGTGTCTTCTGTGGTGTTGCTGACAATTTGGTAACAGTTAGTAGGTATTAAGTTTCCTACTGATACTGTAATGTCCATACCATCATTTGTAAGTGTATCATCATCAGCAAAGTATTCTCTTATTGCTGTATTGTTTGTTCTTGCTTGTGCAAAGTATGCAAACTTACCTGCTGATACTGGTGTTACTTTATCATCATGTTCAAATGACGATACTTCATTAAGTATAGCTGTTGTTGGTGATATACCTTCACCAGAGCTATCTAATTTGTATTGTGCTGTATCAGAAAATAACAATAAACTTTCGTTAAATCCTACAGAGTTTTTAAGTGTGTTAACTTGTGTACCTGAAGCCGCAATATCAATAGGGTCAGTATCTAATACTTGTGTAGATGTTGTTGCAAAATAATTAAAGAAAGAAGCATTCTCTGTAAATACTAAATTTTCTCCTGATAATATTCCTAATCTATTTTTGTAAAATGTTAGGTTATTAATTTTTTTACCAACAAATGTAGGATTAGGATTACTTTCTATATCTCCACAGGTTCTATCTGTCCAATCTAATTGTTGAAATGTAAATGTACCATTGTTGTTATTAATCAATGCGTGTGGCATTGTAGAATTATCTAAACCTACAGACGTTGCAGGTGCTATAGTTTCATTCCATACACCAGACTTGCCTGAAAAATTTACATAGTAATCAGATAATGTGTCACCTTCTTCACCAGTAACTTTTATAATTACACCTTCTTTTCCATAAAAAGGTAACTTACTAAAATCTTGTATTTCATCTCTAATAGAATACATGGCTGTGTTACCAGAACCATCAGAAGTAGTTATAGTATAGTTAGCATTGCCATCAGTAGGTTTTCCATAAATAACACTGTCGTATGCTTCAAATGTAAAATAGTTTGTAAACCCAGAATAGTTTGCTAATCCTTGTGTAGTAGATTGTGTTGCATTGTTATCTGTTCTTACTACTTTAAATCCTATGCCATCAGCCGCACTGTCCCAATGTGTGCTAGAAGTACCATATAAAAGTATATCTGTTATTTTATTTGTATCTCTAAATTTACTATCAGTAGACGCATCATTACCTGAAGGTAACTGAAAAATTACTTCTAGTTCTTGTGCCATTGATGGGTGTTTTAAGGCAACTTTGTATTCTCTACCATAGTTTGTAAGTTTACAAACAATTAAAAATTCTTCTACTTTAGCCGCAGACGTTGCACTGTCAGCCGCCACTGTTGTTGCTGTATTAGCTAAAAATGTATAGTCAGCAATGTTAACTAACTTAAAGTTTTCTCTAGGGTTTGTTGAAGTTAGATAACTTGAACCACTTGCAACTGTAACTGTTTTTTCATTACCTGCTAAATCAAATACTTTAATACCTCCATTGTATAAAGCTACAATGTATTGATTATCGGCATCTCTTTGTATTTGCCAAAATTTTGTTTTGTTAGAATAAATATTACTACTGTCTACTGTTGCTACAAAATCTAAAGGTGGTCTTTTTGATAAACCATCTACTAAACCATTTTGTAAATTTACTTGGTCTGCTCCTTGATTGATACCTCTTTGCGTAGGTGTCTGTTGAGACATACCATTTAAAAAGTTAGGAATAGATTGTGAAACAACACTTCCCATAGTTAGTAGTTCCTTCTATTAGGTCTATGAATTATAGAAAATGTATTGCTGTCACCTTCAAGTATATTTACATCACTCTCTTGGCTATCGGCTTGATGGAATGCCATAAGAGCTTCATTCTCATCTTGACCAATTAATTGTGTAATTTCTCTATCACCAATAAATCTAGCCGCAAATCTTCTTGCCGCTTTCATTGTAATATATTGTCTTGCGTATTCTGGTAAATCTTCAAACTGTTGTACTAAAACTAAATCAACTGATTTAGGTGCAGAAGTAAATACATCTGTATGGTTTTCCATATCATATAAGAAACCACTTCTAATAGTGTAGTTTAGGTATCTGTATTGGGAGTTTGCATCTGCTTTAACGCAGTTTGAAGGAAGGGGTACTTTGTTATCACTATCTAAAGATAATGATTTATAATTTACATGTGTATTAAAATTCCACCCTTGTGATTGGATAGACATAGATGTTTCATTAAGAATATTTTTTGCTGTACTTACATCAACTGTAGTAGTGCCTGTAATACTATTAACTGGACTTTCTCCAATCGTAGATAGCATTATATTTACAGCTTGTAATTCGCTTGTGGGTGTAATTTGTGTAGTCATCTATCCTTTGTGTTAAATTTTGTGTGAGTACACTGGGCGGATTGTCAGTGTTAATCTCCGCCCAGTATAAGTAGAAGTATTACGCTTCTTTGATACCTACAGCCGCTTCAGGTCTCAATACTCCGTGACCCATGCTGTATTTAGCTACCATTAACGTACCTTGTCTTCTAATGTCGTACTCTTTTTCAACAGCTAAATCCATTAGCTTAACAGTTCCTACTGCTGAAGGGTGAGATACAAGAGCAACGTAGTTAGATAGGTCTACCGCTTGAGGGTTAGAGCCACCTGCTGTTGCTGAACCTTGTTCTACACCAGAGTTAACATTAGACGATACAAAGTGAGCTACAGGTACTAATTCAATACCTGCAATTTTAGTAACTCTACCTTCAGCGATTGAACCTGAACCACTAAAATCAACATTAATCGCATTAGTTGCGTTTGCTAATTTGTAGTATTCTTCCAATCTCATAAAGCATTTTCTGCCTTCTGAAGGAACGTAGTTAGCGTCTAATTGTTTTGCCGCCGCAAACAAACTATCAATCATAGCATTAGCCGCAGTTGCGTCTGTTGCTGAAGCGATTGAAGTGTTTGTTAGTACAGTCCCAGAAGCATATCCACTGTCAGATACGTTTGCTGAAGCCTGTGCCGCTTGACCAATAGTTTGTAAGATGTGCTTATCTTTAGTAAAAGCTAAAGCTCTTCCTATTTCTTGTGAATACGCACTTCTTACGTCATAATGGTTTTTTGCCTCCTCGATATTCGATAAGAATACAGATGAGATTAAAAGGTCATTAATTGTAATAACCTTTTCGTTGTGGTTTACATCAGAACCAGTTATTTCAGTACCTGCTGTGTGGTAAGAAGAACCAACTCTACCCATTACTGGGAAAGTTGCTGATTTTCCAGAAGCAATGCTTCTAGTCATATCTGCACCTGCTGTTTTTGAAGCTCTATCAAATGAAGTAATAACTTCACCTGCGAATACTTTTAGAAACAGAGCGTCTTCTGAACCACCTGCATTTACTCGTCCAACTGATACTGGACTTGCATTTGCCATAGTGTTTCCTTTTGTTATGACGTTAGTTTATAAAAGCCTCTTCAATTAATTATTTAGTCAAGATTGTCCCTCGCAAGGGGTCAAGTTATTTGGCTAATTAAAGTTGGCAGTTGCCACACATGAGTGTTGCACAACTATTTTAGTTACAGTTCCACTTTCTTAAAGCTAATGCTTTTCTAGTGGGTTTTCCGTTTTTAGACATAGCTCCTTTTACTCCGCTCATTCTCGCACAGAAACTCTTTTTTCTTCCTGCCGCTCTTGAACCTGCTTTAGGATTGCCTGTGACAGGAGCTTTTAAGTTATGTCCTTTTCTTTTAAAAAAAGCCCTTCCTCTAGCATTTAAGCCACCAGAAGGACTTTGATATTTTTTAGCAACCATTATGCTTTCGCAGTTTTGGCGGCACGTTTGAATTGTTTAGCAGTAGGTCTACCTTTTTGTCCTGCTTTTCGCATCTTCTCACCTGAACCTGCTTTAATTCTAGCACGTTTCTTATGAATGTTGGCGTATAATCCGTTCTTTGCCATTATGCTTTTTTCTTCTTATTCATTATTTTTGCTTTTAAAGCGGCAGGTAATCTTTTCTGTCCACCTTTTAATGTTTTAGTTTTCTTTGTTTTCTTTCCGTACATTATGTTTCCTTTTAGTTGGTTTATAAATCTGAGTTAGATAATTTTTCTTGAACCATTGCTTGATACGCAGGGTCTTTCTGGTATCTGTCATCACTCATAGCTCTTGTAACTTCAGCCCAAGACTTGTAACCATCTTGTCCTGTAATTGTGCCTTTACCTTCTACGAGTTTTGGTTCACTACCATTAGCTTTTTCAAATTTTGCTTTTAATCCTACGACTGCTAACTTTGCAGTTTCTATATCTTTAGAATTAACTGCTGTATTGTATGCAGTCTTTTCTTGTTCAGACATATTCTCTGCCGCCCAGTTAGACATTTCTGCATAAGCATCAGTACCACCAACCATTTCTTTTATAGAGTTGGCTTGTTGGTCAGCGATTGCTTTTTGACCTTCAATAAACTGGTTTACATAATCTTTAGGTATACCTGCTTTTTCTAATGCTTCGTATGATTTAGCATCTAACTCACCCTTTTCATTATACTCTGTTGCTAGGTTATCCATATTTAAACCTGCACTCTCAACTGCTTTTTCAGCAATCTCTAAATCAGATGTTTTAGTTTCTGTTTTAGGAGTTTCTTCTTTGGGTTCTTCTTGTTTGTTGTCACCAAGTTTCTTTTCTAACTCTGCATAAGACTTTGCTAAATCTTCAACACTGTTGAATTTTTCAGGTAAGCCTTCAGGTTTACTTTGTGTAACATTTTCTTCTACTGGCTTTTCGCTAGTAGTTTCTTCTTGTTTTATCTCTACTGTTTCTACCATTTGTTATCCTTATTGTGGTTTAGTTAAATTATTTGCAACTTGAGGAATGGCTTTCTCTGCCATTTGCATCATCTGGTCATTTTGCATTTGCTCTTCTTGAGCCGCTTGTTCTTCTGCTAGTTGCTCTTGTGATTTTAATAGACCATCTGTATCAATCCCTAAACCAATAGCGATACGTTTAATTAAATCATCAGGGTTTAACGCCTGTACAACTTGCGGATTTATCTGTGCTAGATTTCCTATCTCTGCAACAAATTCTCTTAATTTTTGTAAATCATTTCCTCTACCTAATGCTTCTATACCTGTAATAATTGTAGGCTGTACTGTTCCTTTAGGTAGTTTAGGTATTTCATTAGCTTGTTCCATTCTCTTCATAAGAATAGAAACTAAAGGTAATTGAAACTCTTGTGATAGTAATGAATATATACCACCCATAGCAGTCTCTAATTGTTCTGCCATGTATCTAATTTCTTGTGCTGTTACTCTTTCTGCGTCTCTTTGTATTGCTGTGTGTAGTAAGAATGCGTAAGACATTCTCTCTTCTAATTTAGCAATAGACTTTTCTACTACTTGTAAATCATATTGTTTCTGTGCTTGTAGTACAGACACATCTTCAGCAGTACCAGTAATGATGTCACCATTTCTAGTCATAGCTAAATCTTTTTTTCTAGTAACAGAGTTAGGTCTGACCATGAATACTACTTTAGATGAAGCCGCCGCACTTTCTACAAGTGCTTGTGATAAACCTTCTAGTGATTTTAAATCACCTAAAAATTCTTCTACATATCCTCTTCCATAATCTTCATTGTCAACTCTTACCATTCTTAATGCTTGGTAAGGCATTCTATCGTTTTTAAATGTACCAATACTTTCTGGTATTTTTATTCCGTTTACTTCTTGGCAAACATAAAACTCATTGTCATTTAATCTGTATACATGTGTGTATAATTCTATGTCTTCGTCTGACTTATAATCTGGGTCAGCTATAACTTGTGCAGATACTTCTTTACCTAAAGATAAAATACTTGCTTTCTCACAGATAACTATTTCTAATACATTACCTGACGCATCTCTTCTAACTACATATTGTGACAAAGGAAATACTCTCATGCTTCCTTTTTTAGGTAAATAAGTTAATACGTTACCACCTACAATAAGATGTTTAAGAGCTTCAAACACACTAACTCTTAATGCAAGTTGTTCTATTTTACTTGATACTTCTTTTTCTATTACAGACAAAGACTTCTCTATGTCAGTCTTCATGTCTTTATTTTCTTCTAATTCTTTTTTAGCGTCACCTGTAATTGATAATCTAAAAAATGGGGAGTTAGGGGGAAGCAATAATAAAAGAAGTTTACTTGCTAGATTGTTGACGCCTCTTGCACCAACGGATTGGAATGGATTGTATAATTCATCTGAAGATGTAAAACCTTCAGGTTTGATAAGTGATGGGATAGTTAATTCACTGCACTCTTCTGCTCTATCTAAATAGTGTTCTCTTTCTTGTTGTAGTTTAAGATATCGTTCTTTAGCTGTATTTGCTTTCTGTAAACTACCTTCGTATTCCATTTAATTAGACAGTAGTGTTAGTAGCTATGTTTAAACCTGAAGAAGTATTTAAAGAACTCGTACCTGACTTCTTTACTTTTTTCTTCTTAATGTTTAAGTCCTGTTCATTTGCCTTTACTAACTCTGGTGCAGTTTGTTCACCCACAGTTTGTGAAGTGTTAACTGGTGCAGGAGCAGGTTCAGGAGCAGGTGGCATCTTAGGTGACATGCACATATTATTTATCCCTCTCTTTAAGTGTATTAATAAAATTAACTACGTCCCTTTGACCTGCTTTAAAATAAATAGTTTTAGTATCATCTTTCAAATCAGGTGACTTTTCAGGGTAAACTTTGTTTAACAACTTAATTAAGTCATCAACATTTTCAGGTAGAACTAAATCTTCCGTTACGTTTTTCATCTAAAAGTGTAAGGTTAGTCCCAAAGATTACCTGTTACAGTACCTTTGTTATATTCTGTAGCTCTATTCTCAAAGAAATTAGCATGTTCTACGCCATTTAATACCCAATCTAACCACGATAATGGGTTCTCTTTAACACCATAATTAGGTTTTAAAGATAATTGAAGTAGTCTTCTATCTGCTATGTATCTAATATACTCTTTTACTTCTTCAGCTTTTAATCCTCTTATACCACCCATAGAAAAAGCTAAGTCAATAAACTTATCTTCAAGCTCAACCATATCTCTAGCTGTTTGATAGATACTTGCTTTAAATTTTTCTGTCCAAATATTTGGGTTTTCTTTTATGATTTGATGAAACAATTTAATCATGCTTTCAACATGGTGTGTTTCATCTCTGATAGACCAAGTTACTATCTGACACATACCCTTCATACGTCCATATCTTTGAAAGTTAAGAAGCATAACAAATGATGCAAACAACTGTAAGCCTTCACCAAATGCAGAAAAACAAGCTATCTCTCTAGCTAGTCCTTCAAGTCCTTTACCTTTAGATGTAAATAGATACTCATGTTTATCCGACATTTCTTTGTACTCTTGAAACGCTTTGTATTCCTTATCAGGTAATCCAATAGTATCATTTAACAAAGAATAACTATGTGCATGGTTTGCTTCACTAGAAGCTATTGCAGATAACATCATTCTTATTTCAGGTGATTTAAACTGTGGAATATACTTATCCAAATAGGCTTGTGCTATATCAACATCTCCTTGTGTAAAGAATTTTAATATTTGTCCTATTAAATTTTTTTCTTCCGCACTTAATCTTTCATTCCAATCTCTTACATCTTCATGCAATGGTACTTCACTTGGTAGCCAGTGCATCTTCTGTTGCATATCGTATGATTGAAATGCCCATTCGTAATCAAATGGTTTATAGTATGCTCTCTTCTTAAATAAACTCATCTTAGTAACTCTACTCCCTCTATTATAATTATTATTAATAACTCCACTGCTAGGATTGTGTGATACACAGTCCATAACACTGATTGTTTTACTTTTCTTTTACGCCTTTTCTTTCGTGGTTTATCAAAACCTTCAAAAATACTGTTATCAGTCATTCTTGTACCCTAGTCCCTTCTTTCTATCTCCGTATAATTTTTGCCATGACCAAGATGTCAATGCTGTAGAGTAATGATAAATGATTTCTAATATATATTTTCTCATATTAATATTCCTACTATTACTCCTAATAAAAATCCTACCCATGCACCTACTAATCCTTCTCTATAATACAAAGACAGTACGCTTAATTCTTTAATTAATTTTTTCATTATTCACACGCTAAACAATCAGCTTCAGGTATGATTGTTCTTTCTACTTTTTTTGATACTAACTCTGCACGTTTGATTGCCTCACTTCTGCAATAGTACAAAGTTTTTATTTTTCTTTTCCAAGCTAACATGTGTATGTCATGTAACTCTTTAATGTTTACATCAGCAGGTACAAATACATTTACTGACTGACCTTGACATACATACTGTTGTCTGTCTGCCGCATGTTCTATTACCCATTGCTGATTAATTTCTATAGATGTTTTAAATGTATCTTTTTCATAATCAGATAGTTCATCTAAATGTAATACTGAACCTCTTTGTGCTACAATAGACTGCCACACTGCATCAGTGTTCATGCCTTTTTTCTCTAGTAACTTTTCTAAATATTTATTCTTAACTAGAAAAGAACCTGACATTGTTTTCTGTACATAAGCGTTAGCTCTGTATGGTTCTATTGATGGTGATGTAGTACCACAAATAATAGATGATGATGCGTTAGGTGCTATGGCTAACAAGTGTGCATTACGCATACCTGTACCTTCCATATCAGGTGCTTCACCTCTCTTAATTGCTAGTCTTTGACTTTCTTCTACAGCTTCTTGTTTAATCTTTTTGAATATCTTTAAGTTCATAGCTTTAGCCAATGCACTTTCAAAAGGTATACCTTTAGATTGTAAGTATGCGTGGAAACCCATAGCTCCTAACCCAATACTTCTTTCACTAGCCGCACTAAACTTTGCTCTAAACACACTCTCTGGTGCATTCTCTATAAAATGAGACAAAGCATTATCTAAGAACCTAACTAAATCAGGCACGAACAATGGTTCATTCTTCCACTCTTCATACTTTTCTAAATTAACAGAAGACAAACAGCACACTGCTGTTCTGTTTTCATTAGTAGGTAATGTAATCTCTGTACATAAATTAGAATGATGTACTTTTAATCCTAGTTTCTTTTGTGTTTCAGGCAATGCGTCATTGATAGTATCTATAAATGAAACATAAGGCTCACCAGTAGCAACTCTTGTTTCTAATAATTTTTGCCACAACTCTCTAGCTGATACAGTTCGTACTACTTTCTTTGTATGAGGGTCAATTAAATTCCAACTGTCATCATAGGTAGGTTCAGCTATACACTTTTCTATCAACTGCATAAACTCATCAGATATGTTTATTGCATGATGTAGGTTAAGACATTTTCTATGTATGTCTCCACCACTAGGCTTACGCATTTCTAAAAATTCTATTATCTCTGGGTGTGACATATCCATGTATGCCGCATAACTTCCACGCCTTGTTTTACCTTGTGAGAATGCAAGTATCTCACTGTCTACAACGTGAAG
>Ga0099849_1000981_pt1 | contig 13373 bp, 17 predicted proteins | sample CB_VirMetaG_4_FD_78177 | JGI IMG/M metagenome (GOLD analysis project Ga0099849, IMG submission 78177) | Freshwater to marine saline gradient viral communities from Chesapeake Bay - CB_1508_1M Viral MetaG | ecosystem: Environmental > Aquatic > Marine > Coastal | place: USA: Chesapeake Bay... | reverse complement strand
GACTTTGATGTAACAGTTAAGATACCTGCTCAACTTATGATTGATGGTGTCTTATTTAGACAGGGGGAACTCAGACTAAATAACATCTATATTACAAGAGAAAACGAAAAGATTGACTATGAGGTTATATTCTTTGGTTCAACCCGTTCATTGGCTACTTCCATTGGTGAGGGGACATTAAATGAATTGAATTTATCTGCATTAGACCATGATTTAACATCACAGAATATTGTTGATAGTTGGCAAGCATTTCCTGAAGGTGGAAGTACAGATGGATTATTGAATGGTGATGTAATATATCCCCTTATTGACCACGGCAACACTTATGTAGGTATTGTTCCAAATGAGGGTGAGATAAGACATAGTAGTATAGCACACTCTAAACCATTTACCAATAGTTCATATAAGTTAGACAGAGAAAGGTTCAAACCCATGATTAGAGCTAAGGCTGTATGGGATGCAATTTTTGATGAAGCTGGTTTTACATATACTTCCAATTTTATTAATACAGGTGAAACATTTAATCAGATATATCTATCAGCGTTTGGTAATGAAGCTAATATATTAAATGCTGCACTACAAAATACAGGTTTAGCTGAAGAGAATAGTAGCACATTTAATCAAAATCCATATGAAGTTGTATTGGATGAAATTATATTAGACCCTGGTAGTAATTTCTCAAGTGGTAGATATGTTGTCCCTCAAACAGGAAGTTATACATTTAGATATTCATTATATGCTCAAGGTACTTCAACCTCATCAAGAACTTGTGTTTTTAGATTATGGAAATTTGCGGCTGGTTCTACATTATTAGATAGTGTAACAGATACAGTTGCCCCCTATGGACCAGATAATGATATTAGTTTTAATTTCTCTGAAGAATTTACAACTACTTTAACAGCAGGAGACCAAATATATTTAAATTTTAGTGCAACAATTGATTTGGACTTTTCCGCATCATTAGAAATACTTGATGCACCAGGTCAGATATCAATTGCACCATTATTATCAAATGATTATAAAAAAATAGATTTTATAAAAGATATCATTACCAAATTCAGATTGGTTATTGCACCTGACAAAAATAACTCATCTAACTTTATTATAGAACCATGGACGAATTATATTGCTACAGGTGATGAGTTTGATTGGACAGATAAATTGGATGTCTCAAAAGACTTTAAAATCAGTCCCCTATTTTATACACAAAGTTCTGTTATTGAATATAAGGATAGTGAGGGGGGTGATGATTTGAATGAGTTATATCAAAATCAATATGATGAACCATTTGGAACATTAAGAGTATTCAGTAATAATGAATTATTGAATGGTGAAAGAAGTATTGAAACGAATATAATACCCTTTCCTGTAATGCAAATTGAGGGGGCTGAGCAAGCTAACAATGGTATGGATAATACAATTATTGGTCATAATCATGTTCACGAGTCAGAACCTAGTGCTGTATTACACGAACCTGTTGTATCAAATAAAAGATTGGTATTTTATAATGGTATAAAATCAACTGGTACTGTTGTTGCAAGAGAAGATACATGGTATATGGAAGATGATTTAGGGGTTGCAACAGGATTTACAAATTATCCAATGGTTAGTCCATATTCTGATTTTCCTCTTATTTCATCAAGTATTGATTTAAACTGGCAAAGAGAAGAGGGTTATATTAAATTTGGTCTTCAAAATAAAAATATTGGTAATTCAGTATATGATGTATATTGGTCACAATATATCCAATCATTATATGACAAATGGGCTAGAAGGGTAACAGCATACTTTGTATTGAACTCACAGGACTTAATTGACTTCAGTTTTGATGATGTAATATTTGTGAAAGACACATACTATTATGTTGAAAAAATATATGATGTTCCGTTAGGAGAGAAAGCTTCAGTAAAAGTTGACCTCATCAAATTACTAGATAGATAAATTTTATATTTAAGAGCATGGCACAACAAGAAGTTGAAATATTTTTTAAGGTTGAAGGGGTTGATGGTTACATCACAGACCTAAATGAGTTGTCAGACGCATTAAAAGATGTTGCTAAAGAACAGAAAGAGGTTAGTGATGCTGTGGAAGACACAGGAAAATCCACAAAGAAAGGTGGGGGGTTTTTAACTGAATTTGGTAAGAAAGGTAAGTCAGCATTTGGAGCACTAAAAGGTGCAATTGCGGCAACAGGTATCGGACTATTATTAACAGCATTTGCTCAACTTGTAGAATGGTTTAAGAAGACTGATACGGGAGCAAAGATATTACAAGGTGCCACAGCTGCAGTAGGGGTAGTATTTGAGAAGATATACAACTTAGTAATATCATTAGGTGAACCATTATCAAACCTCTTTGAGAACCCCTTAGAAAGTCTTAAGAATTTTGGTAAAGCGATTATAGATAATATCGTAAATAGGTTTGAAGGTATCTTAGAATTGATACCTGCTTTAGGTAGTGCAATAGGTGAATTATTCAAGGGTAACTTTAGTGAAGCAGGAAAGATAGCAACTGATGCGGTAGCTAAGGTTACATTAGGGGTAGAGGACTTTTCAGATAAAGCAGTAGCAGCATTCAACACAGCAGTAGATGCGGTTACAGCGGTTGTTAATGAAGTCAATGTTGCAATTCAAACTACTAATAATTTGGTTGATGCAAATAACAAATTTGCTGAATTACAGAATAGATTATTGGTTCAGAATGCACAAATTACCAAAGACTTAGAAGAACAGAAAAAGATTAGTGAAGACACTACAAGGGGATATGATGAAAGAAAAGAGGCATTAGATAGAGTTATTGAGGCTAACGAACAATTAGCTAAAAACGCATTGTTGGAAGCACAACAGAATGAAAACTTAATAAGACAGAAGTTAGCTCTAACCAAAAATGATGAGGATAGACGGGAGTTAGAGGCGGAACTAGCAACAGTTCAAGCAGAACGAATTGCAAGGGAACAGGAGGTCTCTATTATTGAATTGGAGTCAGCACAGTTAAGAAGAGAGTTAGACCAGGAAGAGTTGGATAGAAAAATGAGTATTAACGGTATGATAGAAGATATGAGAACCGCAAATATTCAAGATGAAGAACAGGCAGCACTTAGAGCATTAGAATTGGCTGAGGAGGCAGCACTTGCTGAACTTGAATTGTTAAGAGCAACTGATGAGGAAAAGGCAGCACTCAAAGAAGAATTTGAAAAACAAAAAACTCAAATTGAAGAGGAATATGCGCAGAAAAGAGTTGATGAAGCAAAAGCTGAAGCCGATAAAAAGAAAGCAATAGATGAAGCTGAGTTAGCATCTAAGTTAGGGGTTGCAACTTCAGCCTTTGATGCGATTACACAGATAGCGGGTGAACAATCAGCGGTAGGTAAAGCGGCAGCAGTCGCAGCGGCAACAATCAACACATATCAAGCGGCAACAAACGCATTAGCTAATACACCAGCACCTCCACCATTCCCACAAATAGCCGCAGGTGTTGCAATTGCATCAGGTTTATTGAATGTAAGAAAGATATTATCAGTACCCACACTTAAGGGTGGACCATCGGTTGCACCACCAACAATATCAGCAGGAGCAACACCACAATTTACATTACCAACAGCACCAGGTTCAGCAGGTGAAGATATAGATATTACAGGAAGACAGTTTGAACAACCTCAACCAATACAAGCATATGTAATAGCTAGTGATGTTACATCAGCACAACAAGCAAATCAACAAATAGAAAACCTTTCAAGATTATGATGGACGAAAAAATAGATAGAATTGTAGAACTTGATATTGATGACGAACAATTGGATGATGAATTGTTTGAAGATACTGGTGTAGAAATAGTTAGTATCGTAGATAGACCAGCAATACAAGCAGACTTTTTATACTTTAACGAAGAAAAGTTTGTTGAACCAACCGCAGGTGAAACAGAACAAGACTTTATCGGTAGATGTATGAGCAAATTGGATACAGAATTTCCTGATGAAGAACAGAGATTAGCTGTATGTTATTCATATTGGGAAGGAACAGAAGAATTATCTTGTGGTGATGATTGTAAGAAAGACTACTACACAGAAGAGGAACAAAAAGAGATTTTAATGTATGCAGAAGACGATAACAATGGTTATTACATAGGGAAGGATGATTTGTACATAGATATGACCTTAAACAAGTTTGCAGGGATTGGTGATGTCATTACAGCAATCAGGTCATTGGATATATTGAAAAGATTATCAATTAAGAAAGAAGAACCGCCTGAGGTATATTGGAGATATTCAGGTCCTAAAGCACAAAGGGATTTTTGTAAGGCGATGTTAAGACTTGCTGATAGAGGTAAGATATTCACAACCGATGAGGTGAATAAGATGAGTTCATTAAACAGAGACTTCGGACCTAGAGGTAATTCATCATATTCAAAGTTAGAATGGAAAGGAGGACCTAACTGTGTTCACTACTGGACTAAATTGGAGGTATTTAAAGGAGATACAGGTAATAAGGTAATCATTGCATCAAACAGAGCAGATAACACTAAGGAAGAGAAGGCAATGAAGTCAAATAACCAAAGACAACCATCACCTCAAGGTCACACACCAAACAATGCATTCTTAAAGAAAAGGAATTTCTCATTTAATATTGATGAAGAAAAGAGGATTGTGATGGGACCTGTTATGATACCAAATAAGATGATATTGAGAAGAGATGAGAACGGGGAACCTTTCTACATTTATTTTTCAAAGAAGACCATTAGAAAGATGGCAGAAAAGTTCTTTAGAAAGAATAACCACAACAATACTGACATAAACCACGATGAAAATATAACCAATAACAATACTCTTATTGAAAGTTGGATAAGTGAAAGTATAAAACATGATAAATCATACAAATATGGATTTGCGTTACCGGAAGGAACATGGTATGTTTCTTATAAAATCAACGATGATAAGACTTGGGAACTCATCAAGTCCGGAGAACTTAAAGGGTTTAGCTTGGCTGGTGGCTTTATCCAAAGAATGAAGCCTATTGACCCTGAACAAACTTTAAATGATATAAAAGATATATTAAAAAAAGTTAAAAAATGATAAGAGAATTGATACAAGACAAAGTAATATTATTAAATGCGGGGGCAATCACAGTATCATTTATGGATATTGAAGCAATGTTAAAAATAATACTCTTATCCGCATCAATTATTTATACGGTAATAAGAATATACCATGAAATAAAAAAATCTGACGAAAAATAAGGTTTTTATATTTTAAATCAAATAAACAATATAAATCAATTAATATGACTGCACAAGAAGCACTTTACAAAATCAGAGTTATGTTAGGAGTAGAGGATACGAATGAGGAAGTATCACTTGAAACTGAAACAGAAACTGCTGAAGAAGTTAAACTTGCTGAAGCTACACTTGTAGACGGTACTGTAGTTAAGACTGAAGGTGAATTTGAAGTTGGAAAACAATTATTTGTTGTAACAGAGGAGGGGGATATTCCCGCTCCTGAGGGGTTACACGAAACAACTGAAGGAATTATCGTAGGTGTTGACGCTCAAGGTATCATTGTAAGTATAGAAGAACCAGCAGAAGAGGAAGTTGTCGTTGAAGAAAAAGAACAATTCGGTGATGACCTCGTAAATCAGATTGTAGGGGCACTCTCTCCAAAACTTGAAGATTTACAAAAACAAATAAACTCTATTAAAGGAGAATTTCACGAATTCAGAGATGGTCCTGCAACTGACAAGATTAGAAATAATATCGGAGCGTTAAACACCGCCGAGAGAAATATTCACGATGCAAGAATGCAAACCATACTTGAAATGAGAAAGCAATCTTTTAAAAAATAAATTAAATCAAAAATAAAAAATTATGGCTACAGGATTTGATGTTACAGCTATAGCAGGTTATATAGACCAGGAGTCGTTTGGACTTATTTCAAAGTCTATCTTAGAAACCAACTTAGCTCAATTTATGAATGTCCGTGTTGGACTTCAAGGAAACACAGTTGATATCCCTTTGTTAGATACTGACTTTAATGTTCAGGATGGAGCAAATTGTGGATGGACTGCGTCAGGTGATACAACTATTTCAGTTGTTCCGATGACATTAAAAAATAACAAGGTAAATGTTGTTCAGTGTGTTCAGACTTTGAGAGACACATTCTTCTCTCAGCAGTTGGCGGCAGGTGCATACAACGGTGGTACTTCTATTCCTTTTGAGGAATTGTTGGCTGACCACTTTGTTAAGAAGTTGAATAACTACAACGAAAACTACATCATGAATGGTGATGGTTCTTACAGTGGTTTAACTGACATCTTGACAGTTGCTAACGGAACTGTATCAGGTGCTACAGCTGTTGCATGGACACCAATTACTGCTGTTGATGCGGCTCAAGCAATGTATGCAGCTTTACCAGATAAGGCTTACACTCAAGATGACTTAATCTTAATCTTGTCACCTGCTAACTACAGAGCGTTAGTTTTAGGTATCACACAAGAGAACTACTACCACATTGAACCAGGTTCAACTAACATCTTCGTACCCGGCACTCAAGTTCGCGTGGTCGCGAGTAGTGGTCTTGTGGGAAGTGAGAAGAAGTACATGGGTCCACAATCAGCTCTCTTCATGGGTACTGATTTGACTTCAGACTTTGAGCAGTTCAGATTGTGGTATTCACAGGATAACGATGAGATGAGAGGTCTTATGAGATGGAGATTAGGTGTTGCTGTTAGTGAACCTAACTTATTCGTCGCAGAACTCTAATAAACTAAGAACTAAAAAATAATAGACATGTCATGCATTTTGAACACAGGCACTACACTTGATTGTAGGTCATCATTAGGTTCGGTAAAATCGGTTTTTATCGGTTCAACGACAGGACAGGACATATCTATCACTGCATCTACAGGTGTTGCAACAGCTCTAACCGCACAGGGAGGAACTATTGATATTACATCTGTTGCTGACTTAACAACGAACGGTATGTTTGAATTCCAACAACCAAGACAAACTGCGTCTCTAACTGAGACTGGTGCGTTTAGTGAGGAAAACGGCACAGCGTTTTATACATCAGTTCTTAGTATGGTTGTAAACACCTTGGAAGGTGAGAAATTAAACACTCTCAACATCTTAGGACAAAACACTAGACTCGTTGTAGTTGTGAAAGACGGTAATGATAGATATTGGACTATGGGTAACAGAAGTGGCGCAATAGTAACTGCTAGTACCAGTGAAACAGGGGTCGCATTTGGGGATAGGTCAGGAATTACGATTGAAATTTCTGGAATTAGTCCTGAACCCATGTTTGAGTTAAGCATTAGCTAAACTCAGAATTATATATATAGTGAAATGGGGGAATGTAGTGTTCCCCCTTTTCTTTGCCAAATAATGCATAAAGTATATTTATGTATGTAAAAACACAGCAAATATGGTATTTAACTTTGCAGATGACAGTAGAAACCTTGTTTTTAGGAAAGGCAGTAGTAGCGTGGACTTTGAACAAGAGCAATATTATTTATTCTTTAAGAGTAAATATTCAAACAACTATTTGACTAATATTACACCCCCTTTATTTCAATCATACGATTTTGATATTTTTTATATAAAATTAACTAAAGTGGATGATAATGAAAACTATATTAGTTTTAGTTGGGATAGTTCAGATATTGACGGTAATGGTAATCCTTTACCTAGTGAATATAATAAAGAAGATATATCAGGATATTATGATGTGGAATTAAGAGCAACGAATTTATTTCTTGTCTTTAACAAACCACTTATAACACAATTATGTAAAGTTATCAATGATTTAAGTAGTAGCGTTGATACAACAAATAAAGCGACCCGTATTGAAGAAGACGGGGCAGAATTTATATATTATAGAGGATGAACAATATAAAGATTTTAAATTTATCAGCAATTGATTTACCCGTATTCAAAGAAGTAAGAGGTAAAGATTGGGTTAGTTATGGAGAAGATAACATGTATCCACAAAAACTAATTGAATTATATCAATCAAGTGCAATTCACAATACTTGTGTTAATTCACAGTTGGATGCGATGGTAGGTGAAGGTATTGAAATGATTGGTGAAGATTATGTAAACAGAAACGATGAAACTCTTGATGACATATATAGAAAGATTAGTTATGACTTCCTATTGTATGGGGGGTTCTCATTAAATGTTATATGGTCAAGAGGGGGTGATAAGATTGCTGAAATATACCATCTACCTTTTGATAAGGTAAGGTCAGGTAAGATGAATGAAGACGATGAGGTTACACACTATTATTACTCATCAAATTGGGCTAATACCCGTAAGTATAAACCATTAGAATATCCAACCTATGATAAAACGAATACAAAGGGGGATAACGCAAGTCAAATCTATTATTGTTATCAGTATTCACCAGGTGTTGAGTTATACCCTCTACCCGACTATATTGGAGCCGTTAATGATATTAACCTTGATGCTAGAATAAGTGTCTATCATAATGCTAACATTTCAAATGGAATGTCACCAGGTTTAATTATTAACTTTCCAAATGGTGAGCCAAGTCCTGATGAAATGAGGGCATTACACAGAGATTTAAATGAAGCATTTGCATCAGAGAAGAATGCAGGAAAACTATTTTTAACCTTTTCAGAGGGTCAAGAATTAGCTCCACAGATATCAACGATAGATAGTGCTAACGATGACTATTATGTGGTCTTAGAAACGAGGATTGCAAGTCGTATCTTATCTTCACATAGAATAGCATCACCACGATTAGTAGGACTCACCGTTGAGGGTGCAAATGGATTAGGTAATAACGCAGATGAAATGAAAGTTGCTTATGTACATTACATTTCAACGGTTATAGAACCAAAACAAAAAACAGTAAACAAAAACCTTGAAAAGATATTAAGGGGTATGGGAATGAATGTAAAAATCAAAGTCATTCCATCAACATTAGATTTTGAACAAACAGTAGAAGTATTATGAGTTATGTATTATTTATATCAGAAGCAAGATTAAAAAGATTAACTGCAATTCATGAAAATGTTACACCTGAGGAACTAACACCTTTTGTTCAACAAGCTCAGGATATATACATTCAACAGATATTAGGAACAAACTTTTATCAATCATTAAAAAACAAGATAACAGGAGATACTGTTACGGGTTATTATCAGACCCTTTTAAACGAATATATTGCTCCAACCTTAGCAAACTATGCTGTGTATCTTGCATTCCCCTCATTGAATTATAAGATAAAGAATAAAGCTGTATTAACACCAACAAGTGAAGAAAGTCAATCAACTGATTTAACTTCATTGAAATATGTTAGGGGGTCAGTTCAAGATACAGCACAATTCTATGCTGAAAGAACAAGAGAATATCTTAGAGACAATCAAGAACAATTTCCTGAATATACAAATCCAGGTGTTGATGGTATGATGCCAGATAAAAACAATCCATACTTTCATGGTATATACATTCCAAAGAAATATGGTTGTGGTGATAATCTACCTGATAATCCTAATCCAATGAATTAATGTCAAAAACAAAACAATACTACGAAAAACAAGAATTAAATAAAAATACATTACAAGAAAGAATACAAAAACTTGAAGAAAAAATAAAACAATTGGAAAAATTTATCTTAAGTAAAGTTCAATAAAAAAGGGGTTCCCGTTGGAACCCCTTTGTATTGGTATTAACAAAAAAAATAAATACTACTAAAAGTAAAACTGTAGGGATATGGAGACTATAAAACGGAATGAGTACACCCTACTTTACCAATACTACGATAAATATAATATAGTAAAAAGTTGTTAAAAAGAAAGGGGGAAAGATAAATATCCCTCCCCCACTTGTATAAAACTAACGGAGCATTATTAGTCAACAAGTTCTCTGTATAACCATGGACTACCCTCACCATTCCATCTTGATAAATCAATCATCTTATCATTTACATCTTCCCAAAATCTATCAACCATCTCTGAATATCTTTCATCAGTTCTTTGACGAACTTTCTGAACTTTAGGGGTAGTAATGGTGGTGTTACCAATCTTTTGTTGTCTCAACTCTTTGAAGCGGTTGAATGCTTGCTTTCTTGAATTACTCATAATTTTATTGTTTTATAGTTTATATATATAAATATAAGGATAATTAGAAAAGTTGTCAAGTAATTGAAAAAAAATATTTATTGGTATGAAAAGAAGTAATAAGATATTACTTGAATATAATGTCACACAAGATGATATTGATGCTACAAAAGAATTCTTTTACAGTATAGGATACGATAGAAGTAAAAGTATACATGAGCAATTCATGTCTAAGTATGCTGATAGAATATACAAATTATAATATCTATCGGGAATAAAAAGGTGTTGCTAAAGAAAAGCTAGGCAAAAGAAAACAACACTCTTTTTATTAGATAAGAGTAATAAGACCTAGTACAGATTATTTCAACTGCTTCGGAGGAGGATTACCTCTATACCCATTTTTAATCTATCGTTCACGGAATGAGAAAGGTGTTGGCACTGTACTCATTGTCCCGTTCGTATTAATAAATATAGAGGTGTTAATAAAAAGTCTGAATACTAAATAAAAAAAATATATTAGTATTTAAGACTTTTGTGTTTTATGTTATATTTATAATTAAATAAACTATAAAACATTATTTAATATGGAGTATACGGTAACAAAGGACGGAGAAGTCTATAATTCAAATGGAAGAAAATTAAAACCATATCAACATTCAGATGGATATAGACAATTTAAAATGTATGATGGTGGTTGTAATGAAGCAAAGTATGTACATAGATTTGTATATGAAACATATGTTGGTTCAATACCAAAGAATATGCAAATCAATCATATAAATGAAGATAAATCAGATAATAGGTTGGAGAACCTTGAACTTGTTACATGTGAAGAGAACATACGCAAAAGGTCTTATTGCAAATTAAATATGGAAACATGTCAAGAAATAAGAAAAAGATATACAGAGGATAACACAACTTCTGTTAGAAGTTTATCAAAAGAGTATGGAGCACATGAAAGCACAATACATAACTGTTTAAGAGGAAAGACATGGAATTGATAATAGCATTAATACTCAGTTCAATAATAGGGGGGATGTTAATATACAAATATGGTGAGTGAATGGATAAACGACAATTACATTATCATCAAAGGTTGGTTAAATAATATAATAAAAGATGAAAACCAATCAGTTCAAGATGACCTATTCCACGATATATTATTAGCATTTATGGAACATCCAAAAGTAGAAGAAATTATAACAGATGGAAATGCAAGGTGGTTCTTAGTTAGAATGACATTAAATCAATCAAGGAGTTCAACATCACAACATTTCAAAACATATAAAAAATACAATTATGAATTAGATGAAAATACAATTGAAGAAGAACAAGAAGAATATGACTTAACAAAAGATATGGAGATAGAAACCCTTTTAAACTGTTTGGATGAGATGTATAAGGGAAACAATAGGGAAAGGTATTATGCGATGATTATATTACTTTATATGACCTTAGAGAACTTCTCAGAGGTATCAAGAAGAACAGGAATACCTAGAACAACTGTATCAATGAATTATAAAGAGGGGTTGGTTATATTAAAAGAAAAATACTTTAATGAGAAAAACAATAATATAGAGAAAGACAATAAAACATTAAAAATATTAAATACAAAAATACTCAAAGATTATGGAAGAGAAAAATTATCATAACCACAAAGGTGTAAAGATGAGAAAGGTAGGAAGACCTAAGGGTAGTAAGAACAAACCAAAGGAACCAGAAACTGGTGGTCCAACTCCAACACCAGTAGAACAAACAGAACAAGAACAGTTAGAAGAATGGGTAAAGAATAATAGAGAATGGTTCTTTAACTATGGAAAGAAAGACAGAAAGGATTTAGAAAAGGTTTATAGATTATATAACATTATATTCAATTCTAATAGAAGATTAGGAAGTTGTGGTGGATGTCACCTCAACATAATAAAAGAAATAACAAAGAAATATCATGGATAATTTACATTACGATGGGGGAACATATTATAATTCCCAAGACAAAAAAATAATAAGTGAAATATGTAATACTGAAATATTACCAAATAAACAGAAGTATGAACTACTAATTACCTTAATTGAAGAGATGTCAGGAACATACAGTAAAGCAGGAAATAGTGTGTGTTTTATTTTAAAAGAGCAATATGACTATGAATAAGATTTTATTTAACGGAGATAGTAAGATTGAACTACAAAAGGTTCAGAACAATAGTGTAGATTTTATGGCGACAGACCCCCCTTATGGTTATTCTTTTATGGGTAAATCGTGGGATAAGGTATTACCTGATAGGGAGATATGGAAAGAAAGTTTTAGGGTGTTAAAAGAGGGTTCTTTCATTTGTGTTATGGCTGCACCACGAACAGATGTATTGTGGAGAATATGTAGAGATTTGGAAGAAGCGGGATTTGATATGAGTTTTACTAATATTGAGTGGGTATACCATAGTGGCTTTCCTAAGGCTAGTGATACATCTAAACAAATAGATAAAAGGTTAGGGGTGGATAGAGAGGTAATAAATAAAATTAAACAACCTTTTACAAATACTAATAGGCGTGAGTTTGGATATGGATTAAAAGATATTCAAGGTGAAGATAAATATAGAGAAAAAGTAATTACTTCATCTAATACAGATATAGGACAAAAATACGAAGGAAGTAAATTAGGCTTTCAGCCTAAACCAGCACGGGAAATAATAATAGTGGGTATGAAACCATTTAAGGAAAAATCTTATATAGATAAGGTATTAAACTATGAGGAACTACCAGAGAATATACAACGAACATATCCGTTAATACAGACACCTAAACCATCTAAAAAAGAAAAAGATATGGGGTTAAGTGGTGAGGAAAAACCAGTAGAAAAAGATTATGGTTTTACAAAAGATATTAAAGTACATAATAGAGAAAGACGAAACGACCCCCGTAAAAACACCCACCCCACCATTAAACCGATTAAGTTAATGTCCTACCTCATCACCTTATTTACAAGGGAAGGAGATTGGGTATTAGACCCGTTTATGGGGAGTGGGACAACAGGACTGGCTTGTAAGTTATTGAATAGAAACTTTATTGGTATAGATTACGAGGAGGATTATTTTAACATCGCAGAGGAACGATTGGAGGTTAGTAGAGAAGAACTCATAAAGACATTAAAGATAAAGGTTCAAGGTGAATTATTCTAAAGGTATAACTTGGTTTGACGATTGTAGAATACCATTTGTTGATGAAGGGGATATACCAAATGATATGGATAAAACGCATTTAGAAGGTAGAAACTTTTATACACAAATATATAATGGATTTATG
>Ga0099849_1000980_pt1 | contig 13375 bp, 29 predicted proteins | sample CB_VirMetaG_4_FD_78177 | JGI IMG/M metagenome (GOLD analysis project Ga0099849, IMG submission 78177) | Freshwater to marine saline gradient viral communities from Chesapeake Bay - CB_1508_1M Viral MetaG | ecosystem: Environmental > Aquatic > Marine > Coastal | place: USA: Chesapeake Bay... | reverse complement strand
TTAGGCAAGATGCAAGGCTCTTTTTACAACGGATAATGGAATAATAGATTTTTGTATGTCTTTAAGCTGTTCAAAAGTGACCCATCTATAATCATCATGCTCGATAAACCCAGTTTCTGGATTTTTTCTGAAATAAACTACGCCATCATAGTCACGGGTAGTGAAAAAATGCTTGATAGTATCGGAAAAGTGCTTAGTTTCTACTTGAACAAGATTCCGAACAGTTAATCCAGACTCTTCATCAGCCTCTCTGGTCGCTGCTTCAACTGGGATTTCACCATCTTCGATATGTCCACCGGGAGTATCCCACCAACCGGGCTTCCAATCATCAGTTTTACTGCGTCTGATAATCAAAATCCTATCTTTGTTATCAAAAATGATGCAAGATGCTGCCTGTTTCTTCTTATTTTCTGTTATTTTTTGTGCTGGAGTGTTGAATGAGCCGAGATCAGCAATAACAATTTCATTTGTTCCGGGTCGCATCATTACATTATCAGAGTGAACATCCTTAAAACTGATACCCATTTTTTCTATTTTGGTAACTAAGCTTTTTAACTTGTCTGCTTCTGGAAATAGCGTTGGTATAACATTGTCAGAGTCAAAAATCTCAAATCCACTATACACAGAGCTTGGTTTGACATTCGTATCAGTTGCTATCAATGGGCGACTGTAGTTATTATTAAAGTTTTTATACAGCAAAGATTCAAACATTTTTAAAAATCTATTAACTTGCTGAACTGGTACTTCTTGTCCAGAAGAGTCGGTAAATCTCTCATCAGTTAAAGCATTTTGTTTATTTCTTTTTTGTATAAGATTTATTCCTTCCTCAAATATTAACATACCATCCAATATAAAAGCAAGAATTCTTATTCCAAAATTTGAAAATGTTCTTTTACCTCTTCTCTCTGAAGAAACTAAAGACAACTGGCTAGGAGAAACCCTCCTATCGCCATAGTTTTTTACAACATAATCAGAAATCTTTGAAATATTTGCATCTCTTACTACACCATAATCTTTTAATATTTGTTCGACAAAGTTTTTTAAAATTGTCTTATTGCTGAATAGTCGATAGTCTCTTTGAGTCATCGCACTACCTTTTCTGTATCCACTGCTTGCAAAAAGTTTTCTTACTAAATCTTCTGGCAATGGAACCAGTTTTTCCATAATGATAACAGCAGCAGGCTCTTTTTCTCCATCTATTGGTTGTCCATGAATAGGAACCTGAACTATATCAGCAAAATAAACTCTTGGAAATAAACCAGACTTTGATTTGCTCATAAACTTATAGTTTCTTACTTCTCTTTCCGGGTTTGTACGGACCCTTTGGCCAGATTTTGGATAATAAACGACTTTTGCTGCATCTTTTCTACCACCCTTTTTCCTTAAAACATCATAAACTGCGCCATGCTGACCTCTGCCAAGAAAGTCTTCCATGTAATAACCATTATTGTCTAACCAAGCCTCAAAGCCAAAGAGTTTTTTATCTTTCTTTCTTTGTTGTGGTTCCTCTGTTGCATCATCTGGATCCATAATAAAAGTTGGTTGTGGTTCGAGTTCTGTACCAACAAATGTCTCGTCTTCTTCTACAAGAAACTGCTTCCAAAATTTATCAAACATTAATATTCTCCACTATTGCAAAGTAAACTAAAAAACAAGCAACATTAAATAGTGAGAGTATTTGTAACTGTGATATCCCAACAAGATAGGCAAATAAAAAAAGTCCAAGATTAATCAACACACAAATCGCTGATAAGGTGTAGATAATCTTGGAACGTGTCATTGGAAATGCCTCCTAACTAAATAGGAGGTTTAGGGCTTGCGGCTGAAAGAATTGTTACGTCAGAAGGAACAAATGTGAAAACTTGTCGGTACTCAAAAACCAAAACGCGAATAAACAAAAATCCTTGTTGATCTAACTTCTCAACAATCATTCCAATCTCGCCAGTATGTCTTATTCTGACTAAATCTCCAATATCATGGCATATGTACCATTTACTGCTCAAGTTGCTTTTTCATCCATTGCTCTGCTTCAAAAGCAGTCTCGAATCTCTCAGAGATTTGTGCAACATATTTCATTGTTGATGCTTCAGAAACACACCAACACCATTTCCAGTTAGTTTCAGGAGAAAACATCAAACAAGACTGGTGTTTGTGTGTCTCTAACTCTGGATACATCTCTTGCATCATCTGACTTAAAAACTCTGTTCTTTTTCTAATCATTAGGTCCATTTCCGTAACCACTGGCTCTTCAATCAAAGCTTCTTGTGGCAAACGATCATCAATTATTTGCCAGTTGCACTTTTTTTGCTTATCAGTCATAGTTGGAAAGACTGTATTATAGAAGTCGTCTTTAGTGTCAGACTCAAAAGAATAATAAGGCTTTTTAGCTCTCTTTCCATTGGCGAAAACTTTATAAACATTCCACTTAGTCATCATCACCTCCATTAACACTGTATTGAATGACTGTACCTAAAAGGATTGAGATCTTTAGACCTTCTTCTTCAATGAATGATGGATTGTTATAATAATCGAATCTTTTGTCTTGAGAAAACCAAAATATTGTCCAGACATATATGTCGTCTTTTACTATATCAATCCTTCTCTCTCTTGACTGAAGAAATCCCCGCGACTTTGTACGGATGTCATAGATCATATCTCCCACTGATAGTATAACGTACTCGGCTTCTTTACGCAACTCTTCAATGGTCATGATCTGTCTGAATACGCCATGCGCCCATGCTCAATAGGGTCAAGATCGCTTTCTCTACAAGCGTGGTATGCCTATTGTCTTCAGTTGTGGCTGAACCCGTCCAATAGATATCCCAAACCCAAATTTTTTCATCTTTCTCACAAAAATCATTCAAGATATCATATCTTTTCACTAAAACACCAAGATCACCACAACCTATATCTTTAATCAATAACCCAGCCTTTAAACTTTCAGGCTTAAAATTCTGAGTCTGTGTCGCCATCATTATAAATAGCATCTTCGTTACCGATTTCTAACCAATCTTCATGAGATTTTATACAAGCATCGGCAAACTCTCTCATCTTTTCTGGACTAATATCAGATGTAGCCTTCAATATACACACATTACCGGGCATGTAAATCGCTCTTCCCGAAGATACAATCGATTGAATCTCAACACCTTTAATACTTGTATCTATTTGCTCTAACTTATTATATAATGTCACAGAAGCAATCACAACCGCTACTATCAAACCATACAAAACTACATCTTTCATTTCAAACTCTCCTTGTTTACCTTTAATAATACTTCTTCTTGAAGAAGATAACTTTTACCAATTGAAAACCAGAATACTTCTACTGTTTCTAACTTACTATCAGTTGGTTCCTGAATGTTTAAGATAATTCCTAGATCTTTTTTCTTTACACCAACTGATAATAACCAGATGGGATAAGTATCATTCATTCTTACTAAGTCACCAATCTTCATAATATCCTATAATACTATACCATTATATTTTAATTCTGTCAATAATATATGGATGCTCAAGAGATAAATCTCGATATAGCTTTTTCATAATCTTCTTCGTCAAATCTACTATGATCTTTTCAGACTCTTTCTTCTTTAAAAGTTTCTTGAGTTCTACTTCTATCATCTTCTTGACCTCAACTTTATCACTCTTAGATAACTCTTCTTGGATGACCTGCCTTAATATGCTTTTTGTTATTTTCATTTTAATTTATACTATCCCCCATTCTCCATTAGTCTGATCCCAATCCCCATTCTCCATTAGTCTGATCCCAATAATACTGACCGTCTTTATTAGTGAAAATTACAGAATTTGTACCTGTTGTACTTTTTGATACCTGATATTTTTCTCCAAGTTTTTCAAGTTCGTTTTTGAAATATTGTATATCTTTGTCTTCAATTGTATAGAATGTGTCGCCGTAGTGTTCCCAATTCCTAATAAAATTTTTTAGTTTTTCTGGAATTATAATATATCCCTCACTCTTAATATTTTGTATTTCTTCCATAATAATCGTTTTTAGTCTAGCTTTTGTGATTTTCATTATAGTTTCTCCTTTGTTCATCACTAATGACATAAATAGTTTATCTTAGATGAATTCTACTTCCAATGCAAGAGTACCAGTATCCTCTATTTCATGTCGTAGAACCTTGACAGAACCACCACAAATTACTTCATATTCTCCGGGGTGTTTATCATCACCAAATAATAGATCGTTTAGATTTTGTAGAGTAGTTTCTTCTTCATTTAAAAACTTTCTCCAGTTCTCCATTAAAAGTTTGATAACTATTCTTCTCCCCTTTCTTCGAACGAGTTTTTTTGGTTTTGGTACACTATTCGTTTAGTTCATCTTTCATCTTTGGATCGTTTAGTCTTACATTTAGACTTCCATAATTTTCATCAAAAAGTTTTTTGGCTCTCTCGAAATCGGCACTTGGTTCTTGTGTTACACGAAATCCAAGATCTAAAAATACTTTCAAAGATGATTTAGAACTGACTTGGGCAGATATTTCTTCATCTGGGTAGGCATCTATAACAATTTTAACCAGTTGTTTGCCGATACCTTTATTTCTGTGTTCTTCATCAACATAGAAGCCGTAGATGGAGTGTGCCCCGTGTGCAGCCGAACTTTTTTCTCGAATCTTGATGTATCCTTCCGGCAATCTATAGGTAACGTAATCTCCTTCTTTTTCAACAGAATAGTTCTCTTTAATCAAGAACTTTCTCCAGTTTTCCATTAATAACTTCATAACTATTCTCCCATTACATATGCAATAAATAGTTTATGTTTGGTTGTTATTTATTGTTGTTCTTTTATTTTTTCCCATCGCTTCTCTACCAGACGGATGCTGGCAGCGTAGAAGATGCCCCCCCGGCGTGTCTTGTAGCCAAGCCGGTTCAGACACTCAGCAAGCTCCACATACGTCCGAACATGGGTCTTGCTCCGAATCTCATCCAAAACTGGCCCCATTTGCACAGCAAAGGCATCTGCTTTGGCTGTTCGTGTGTTGTTTGCTGCTGCCAGTGCTGGCTTCCAGTTTGGATTGCCCAGCTTCACTCCACGGTCTTTTGCTTTTCTCAATCCTTCTTTGGATAGTTCGCTTATATTTCGTCTTTTATAATCATGAGCAATTCCATGACATTTATAACATAATGGTATTACAAAGGTTCCACCCTTACTTCTGGGAATTGGGTGATGCATCTCTATACCCTCGTTGCTTCCACATTGGGCGCATATATTTGGATCGGTTATTGGTTTGAACTTATGTTTTTGCATTTTTGTATCATAACACAAAAACCTAAAATCTGTAAAATTTTATTTTGGGAATTTTTGGATATCGATTATTTTGGGGATAAAACCAAAATCTCTAAATTTTTGTTTGTATTGTGAGGGGGGATCTGACCCCGATATGGCACATCCCTCCCTATGGGACTTGTGCCCCGGTAGGGAGGGGGGGGAGGGGGCCTATGCCTTCTGATTCTTGCCTTGCTGGAAGCCAAGTGTCCAAGCCTTGTATTCATCGGTGCCCTTATCGTGCGGGTTACCCGGCTTCCCCCAACCGGGGATGACGGAAACCGTAACGATGCCAGCAGCAGCATACCCATTACGAAAAGCCTCAAGCACAGACCACTCTTTATCAGTCATCTTATCTCCTTGTTACCTACATAAATTAACCGACTGACAGACAAGTGCAAGTACCATCAGGTCAATAAATGACCAGAAAGAATAATCAAATAAAAGGTTGACTTTCGGTCGCTGGCCGGGGATGCCCCCGTAGGGGGCGAAAAGCAAGCTTGCACACTTGCTCTCGCCCATCATATTTCAGAGCTTCTTGCCAGTGAACTGCTTGCGAATGTGCTGAGAGAAGAACCGACCAGACGATTCCGCAGTTACCAAGCCACGAAAGACGGACTCATCGACATTGTAGGAATAGCTGGTTCCACGGTGAAATTCAAGCACCATCACACCATCTTCGTAAGAAGCGCTCTTGAGGGCACTACTATCCAGAATGACCTTTTCCATTGCCACACCTCTCTGTTGGTGACCTTACTATAATAACAAAGTGTACAGACAACGCAACCAGAAAGTGCAAAGATAATGAAGTCAAATAAAAGCTTGACTTTCGATGGCTGGCCGGGGATGCCCCCGTAGGGGGCGAAAAGCAAGCTTGCACACTTGCTCTCGCCCTTCGATTATTCAGTATTCTGAACGCCAAATAGATACTACATCCCAGATGCTGAAAGTATGAAAGTTAAGTGTTATCTTGACATTGATTCGCCAGATAAAACCTGCATAATGAGCCAGCACAAATCGTTCACCATTGTGAATATCAGAAAAGCAAATTTGAGTACCAGACCCAAGCTGGCTTTCTGCCTGTGCTTCCATTGACCGCACCAGCACGGGTCCAGCCGGGTTCATGTGCAGGGCGGAAAATACAGCCTCTACCAGAGCTTCAACGTGGTTGTCATCGTGCTGTTCAATTGGGGTCATCGTAGCCTCAAATGCTGTTTCCACCAGTGTCTGAATGCTCATGCTCATGTCAAGCTCCTTTGCTGTTGACCCTATAAATATAGCTAATCAATACAGACCCTGCAAGTGTAAAGAGGACAATAAATGACCGTCACTGATAATGTAGGTTAAACGCCGATTATCGCCCGGTCGCGGGGGATGCCCCCGTAGGGGGCGAAAAGCAAGCTTGCACACTTGCTCTCGCCCTTCGATTATTTACAAACCTGAAAGACGCTTTTCTGCTCTTCATAACGGTTGATAGTGACCATACCATCTTCCTGCACATCAAAGACGGCTTTCAGGCACTTAAAAGTACCATTCTCCAGATAGTTCACGAAAACAAAAAATTCTTGTTCTACGAAGTTGCAGGATGCAAGCTGAAAATCAACAGTCTTGTTTTGTTTGGTCAACCTTACCAAACCAGTAAGCGCCTGATTAGGGGTCATTGTGCGGCCCATCATCACACCTCTTTGTTGGTGACCTTACTATAATAACAAAGTGTACAGACAACGCAACCAGAAAGTGTAAAGATAATAAAGTTAAATAAAAGGTTGACTTTCGATGGCTGGCCGGGGATGCCCCCGTAGGGGGCGAAAAGCAAGCTTGCACACTTGCTATCGCCCTGTCATTCAACCCCTTTCAAGCCAACTGTCAATGTCAGCATTGAATCGACGTTCTTGGACAAATTCCTTGACAGCAGCCCACGGCATTGGGCATTCAAGCCCCATAAAGAAATTTTGTACCTCTTGTTCTACTTCCTCGTCATTGTTGTGTCGGATCATGGTATCCACCATGTTTACCAACATAGTGTAGAACTCTTTATTGAGCATTGCGCGGACCATCATCGCTCCTTTTGTTGATGACCTTACTATAATAACAAAGTGCACATGGAATGCAACCAGAAAGTGCAAAGATAATAAAGTTAAATAAAAGATTGACTTTTGATGACTGGCGGGGGATGCCCCCGGAGGGGGCGAAAAGCAAGCTTGCACACTTGCTATCGCCCTTCTATCTCACACCCTCACATGAAAAGTCAGTTTTGAGGGATCTTTTCGAATTCTGAAACCGGGATGACTTTTGCAGTGTTCAGGCTGCGAGCATAGCCAACGTGCTTGGAAGTGGTTTGGCTGTAATAGGAGCCGGAAGCTGTGTAATCACCGACAGCAATATCAAAGTCCCGATGGACAGCGATCCGCAGACGATAGGAATACAGGGATTTACCGTCAGTAGAAAAGGCACCATTGGATGAAGATCCTGCGCGACCAGCAGCAAAAGCTTTCAGGACTTGACTGTTATTCATCATCGCTCCCTTTGTTGATGACCTTACTATAATAACAAAGTATACAGGCAACGCAACCAGAAAGTGTAAAGATAATGAAGTTAAATAAAAGCTTGACTTTCGATTGCTAGCGGGGGATGCCCCCGCAGGGGGCGAAAAGCAAGCTTGAATGCCTGCTCTCGCCCATCGTATTTCAGAGGCTTTTAAGCCAGCTTTGGAACTCCTCCAAACCTATCGTGTAGTGAACTTCCATCACCTGCCAACCATGTTGAAGTGCAGCGATAGTGCCACCGATACCGTAGTATCGACCCTCAATATGAAAGTCGAAACCCTTACCGTTATCGATAATTTCGCATTGACGGGCACCTCTATTCATAAGGACGAAACTGGCATCTTCCGGGTTGGGACGGACATCCCAAAGAACACCTTCAATCCAGTTTACAGCACGGTGGAGATCCATCATCACTCCTCTTTGTTGATGACAATACTATATTAACTGCTTTCAAAACAAAGACAAACGTCAATAGGACAATAAATGACCAGAAACAATAATCAGATGAAAGCTTGACTTTCGATTGCTGGCGGGGGATGCCCCCGGAGGGGGCGAAAAGCAAGTTTGAACACTTACTCTCGCCCCCAGACTCACCCCAGATTGCGAGCGATGAAATCGATCAGACGGTCCTTTGTAAGCTTGGAATAGCCACGGAGGTTATTCTCACGAGCGATAGCCACCAACTGGGGCTTGGTCATGCCCATCAACTCCGAAATGGAGATTTCGGGTTGACGAATCATACGAGCCATACGCGCTTTTCCCTGTCGCGCCCACCGACGCTCGGTACGGTTTCTCTTTTGTGCTTTTGTCATCATCACACCTCTCTGTTGGTGACCTTCTTTTAATAACAAAGTATACAGGCAACGCAACCAGAAAGTGTAAAGATAATGAAGTTAAATAAAAGGTTGACTTTCGGTCGCTGACAGGGGATGCCCCCGTAGGGGGCGAAAAGCAAGGTTCAACCATCACTATCGCCTATTGATTTACCTGTGACACCCATTCAGTTCGCACATGCAGGTTTCTGACACATTCTTCATGATGACATCGTACCAGTAGTCCTCTGGTGTATCTGTGGAGACAAAGCCTTCAAATACCTCCTTCGAAACACGATAATAATGATACTCTCCATTGAAATACTTAAGCCGCATGATACCATTACCATAGCTTGCTTCTGTGTAGGTTGACCAGTTTAGTTGAACTGTCTTCATTGTCGGGGTCATGCTTTCTCCTTTCTGATATTATCCTTTAACTTTCTGTTTTATCCATGCAACATAAAAGATAATCTTGACTTTTGGTCGCTGACAGGGGATGCCCCCGTAGGGGGCGAAAAGCAAGCTTGAACACTTGCTCTCGCCCATCAGTTTTACAATTTCCAAGTGTGATTAACTGTTTGAAGTGGAGTGATAAGTTGCCATATGCCATTGTCCTTTCTTTGAAGGGTTCCAACAATGAAATTTACGCAGGTCTTTATAGTGATATTGCGGGTTCCAGTGATATTCACCTCATAAAGCGTAACTTGTTTAATTTCAATTTGTCCGATCTCTGGTTTAAGAGTTTCCTTTTCGAGTTCCCATCTTAAAATATTTTCAAAAGCTCGTGTATGGAGCCCTTCTGTATCCATATCCAGAATGTTGTTTAAAACGGGTGTAAGGAACTCTGTGAGGGTCATGCTTTCTCCTTTCTGATATTATCCTTTAACTTTCTATTTTATCCATGCAACATAAAAGATAAATTATTTATACCTTGACTTTCGGTCGCTGACAGGGGATGCCCCCGTAGGGGGCGAAAAGCAAGCTTGAATGCCTGCTCTCGCCCTTCTCTTTTACAACTTGCGGATAATATAGTATGAAACTATGATTACCGCGATGTGAAAGAGGAAAGTGCGAAACTCACCATATTTGATAATGTTCTCTGTTATCTCCATTGTACTATATGCACTGGAGATAAGAGCAGATACCAATAGAACAATCCTAAACAACACTGCGAAGCCATGCCTTTGTCAAGCGTCGATCTGACTTGTTGTATTCCTTACAAGCTCTGCGGACATGTCCGGTGCCTCTTTCAACCCACTTGCGGCATGACCGCATGTGAGAGATTTCGCTTTGCTTTGAAGCCAGATTTGCACACATAGGACGGTCGATATCAGGCTCAGTGTCGTGTTCATCATGACACTCAGTTTCAAGGTGATAGAAGTCAGTGTTGAAAGAAGTGTAGAGGTCAAACACTTTGTTTCTCCTTTGTTGTGTATAGTATATAACATGCTCATACTCATAGCCAAACAGAAACTACTCTATAAGCGAAGAAAAGTAAACTTTTTTGATAATCAAGGTGTAACCTGTCTTTTCTTTTATGAGACGGGGGATGCCCCCGTAGGGGGCGAAAGTGAGCCTTTAAGCTGCACTTTCGCTAAACCCTCACCCACTCATGTGCTGATATGTTCCGACTCTATAGTGCTCTTCTCCCTCCAGTCGGATAAGGACACCAGTGTAGAAGGAAGTATTATAGATACCATCCCACTCCGGTAAGTCAGTCATCATGAACTGAGAGAGGTGGTAATAATCCCCTTTAAACTTGAAATATCCATCGATGCTGTCGCACCAGTCGAATTCCTTCAGGATATCTGCTGGTATCTCGTCTCTAAAGATAAACTCTCTGATGTGATGATTTGTTGTTATTACCGTTGCCATTTGCTCACCTCTCTGTTTGTAACCTTCTATTAATAACAAGATATTAGATAGCGTCCACTCACTAAATGAAGAAAAGTGAAAAAAGTTGTGCTTTGCAATAATATACTTTTAAACTGGCTTTTCAACCAGTGGTGGGGGCTGGCCCCCGTAGGGGGCGAAAAGCAAGCTTCAATGCCTACTCTCGCCCACCTCTCTCACATGGTCAGATCATAGACACCAGCAATGTCCCAGCCCTTTGATTGTGCAAGTTCAATGGCCTCTTTCACGGCGGCGGCGATTTCTGGTTCTTCAAGGCCACCTTTCGGTGCGACTGTCCACAAGCGAGGATCCCGGTTTACAGTGTGGATCTTTCCTGATTCCTGAGTAACGGCAATGGGCCAAGCCCAAGAAATACCCACGATTTGTTCACTTTCAACGGTGAAAATGCGCCCGGTCACCATTTCATCACGGCTGTTGCAGGCATCGTAGGCGGCACCAGAGGAAGGGAAATCGATGTATTCTTTCATTTGACTCTCCATTTGTTTAGGGTTGAAGAGGGTTTTCAGCCAACCATCACGAAAGCTTCAATGAGATCGTCTGCTTCATAATGCAGAGCAGAAGCCCATTCTTCTTCCGTCCATCCCACGGGGTTTTCGCAATGGTCTGGTTCGCCGTGGTTCTCTTCACAATGATCGCACATGTTATAGCCATAAGTCTCCGATGAGAGAACGGACGGACTATAGAAATAGCCCTCTTGACCATTGGGGGGAGTGATCTCCAAGCCATAATCGACGTACATGCTGGAAAATGCTCGGATGATGTAACCGTCGCGTGTAGTGATTTGTGCCAACGTTGCCACTTGTTCACCTCTCTGTTTCTGACCTTACTATAATAACAAGGCATAAAGAATCGTCCACTCACTAAATGAAGAAAAGTGAAAAAAGTTATGTTTTGTGATAATATACTTTTAAACTGGATTCTCGGTCAGTGGCGGGGGATGCCCCCGTAGGGGGCGAAAAGCAAGCTTGCACACTTGCTCTCGCCTTTTTCTCTTAATGGGTTTCTGCTGCCTGAACGAAAAGTTCAAAGTCATTGAGCATAAGCTTGTTCTTTGCTTGTAGTGCTCGGTTTGCATCCATAAGACGTTGGTTCTTATCCTGAAGTTCAGTGATTACGTCTTCAAGACGTTCACGCTCCGCACTCATAACACCTATTTGTTTGCTGAGAAGGCTGATCTCACGAACCAGAAACTGGTAGGTCATATCTTTGTTGCTCACTTTTCCTCCCTTCTGACCTTCTATTAATAACAAGGTATAAAGAGCAGTCCACTCACTAAATGAAGAAAAGTGAAAAAGTTGTGCTCTGCAATAATATACTTTTAAACTGGCTTTTCGGCCAGCGGCGGGGGATGCCCCGGTAGAGGGCAAAAACCCACCCTCTACCTTTGTTTTTGTCTAACGCTCTTCCAGATAGTTAATGCCTGTCACAACCCACTTGTTTACTTTGATGTTGTCTGTAACCACCGGATCAAAGCTGATATTCACACTCATATCACAGGCCCGTCCACGGATCACAAGAGTATATTGATCCACATCGAGATACATCCAGAAGACATCATTTGCGCCGCGCCTCTTCAGTGCCGTGATAACACCGCTTGAAGTATTGTATTCCAGATCGTTCGGCACATTACGAAGCGCTTCCTCGATCCAATCAATTGCTGTCGCTTCCAGACTTTTACTATCCATGCTTACCTCCCAAGCATATTATCAATTAACGCATGCAGATATCTTTGCAAATAAAAAAAAGAACATTAATGATAATCAAGAAATAAAGTAACTTTTCGGCTTGCTGCGGGGCACCCCCCCCGGCGTTCGCTGAAAATAGGCTTGTAACCTGTGTTTTCGGCAAATGTGTTTTATGAAGACACATACAAAAGTGCCCCCGGAAAACCGAGGGCGAAGCAGAGATCTCAGACAACCGGGACAGGCTTACAGTTCGACAAGATCCTCAGTATGGATGAAGACCAGACGTTCCATAGCCCGCGTTATAGCTACATATTCGAGGTTTGCTTCCTGCTGTTTCTGCCAGTCCTTGATAGCGTACTTTGAAGGCATCAAATGGCGATCCAAGATACCCACGGTGTTCCATTCCCGGCCCTTACACTTGTGAATGGTAGAGAGCAGGATACCATCTTCATTCTTGTCTGAAAACAGGCTTTCAATCTGTCGTTTCAGGCCAGCGATGGTTCTGGAGTTTTCAGGCAGCATTTCGAAGAACACAGCAAGACATTCCTGTTTGTCAGTAAGAAGGCCAGCTTTGGTCTGGTGTCCTTTCTCTTTTGCCTTTTCGATCTCACGCTGAAAATAGGCTTCCAACGCCGTTTCCAACTGATCTATGGTAAGAGCCTCCATTGTATCGATGAGATAACACAGAGACTTTGCAGTGTCTTTACCGAGGATGAAAGCAGGGATCCGCTTGCGAATAAAGGTATAGCATGCCTTGACAAGCGGGGCGTTATTGCGACAAAGGATCGCGTCGAATTGGGTAACGTCGAAACTGGGATCTTCCCCATACGTCTCAACACAGCCCTCAATAGCATCGGGCGCAGCCTGAATATCAGGGACCAGTGTTTGTGCTGCTTCAATCACGCTTGTCGGGCAACGGTAGCAGATAGGCAGGGACATAACCTTTGCTGACATGCGATCTGCCACGGTCCAGAATGCGTCCGAATCTGCGCCTCGAAAGCCATAAATGGCCTGATTTGGATCACCGACACCGATAAACTGACCAGAGGAGGCCAGAGCGCGAGCGGCAATTTCCAATTGAAGAGGGTTTGTGTCCTGAAGCTCATCCACGAAAACCCGGTTATTACG
>Ga0099849_1000979_pt1 | contig 13387 bp, 10 predicted proteins | sample CB_VirMetaG_4_FD_78177 | JGI IMG/M metagenome (GOLD analysis project Ga0099849, IMG submission 78177) | Freshwater to marine saline gradient viral communities from Chesapeake Bay - CB_1508_1M Viral MetaG | ecosystem: Environmental > Aquatic > Marine > Coastal | place: USA: Chesapeake Bay... | reverse complement strand
GGCAGGCTTTGCCGACTCCTCTACAGTAAACTTTGGTATCTTGGTGGGGGAGTTAAAGCGCGGCAGACTCCTCAGCCCCGCAACAACAGCCTGAAACTCACTAGCCTTTAGCGACTCTACTCTCTTTGGCTTTGCGCCCACAAACTGCTCAACAACAACGCCCATCTCAGGAGAGTTAATGTCATTAGATATGTTCTTTGAGTCTAACACCTGATTGATAACGGCAAGCTTCTGCTTCGGGGTCTTTGCTGTTGATAAGTCAACAAGTTCACCCTGCACATTCTGGAACTTTCTGCCTAATCCGCTAGACGCATTCATCTCTGCGGCTATGGCCTTAGCTTCCTTTGCGCTTTTAATTTTTACAGGTCGATTCTTTGGAGTAAACTTACTGCCAGTCTCAACTTCGCTGGCGGTGCGGGGTCTTGTCGTAATTCTAACGTCATTGCCCTGTTCGTCTTTGCCTATAACAGTGTGAGTGGCTCTGCGCTTTCTAACTGGCGTTCCATCGCTTTTAAGCTCAGGGGTTCCGTCAGCATTTTTAGGCTCAAACACCTCTACTTGGGTATCTGCTGAGAATGAACTGGCGGGAGCTAGGGATGGGATAAACTGGTCAAACTTCTTGGATGGAACAAGACCAGACTCTCTTATTTCTTTGAGCGTAAAGTCAGCCTTCTCTGGCAACCCTCTCATAACGCGAGACTCATTGAGCTTCTGCGCGGCTGTCATGGGTATGTTTTCACCCTGAGCGATTAACTGCATTACCTGCGTGGCGGATAAGTCTTCTCTAAAGCCTTTCTCTACAGTGGTCTCTGCGGCAGAGTTGAGTCTAGTTGCGGGGATAAGGGTCGTTGGGCTGTTGGGGTGCATGATGGTGTCACCAACAACCGCCAAGGTATCTTTCTGCTCTAGATTGTAATTTTCTATTGGCTGGGCATTATCGATTACTTTATTAACAGTCCTGCTAATATTTGCGTCTATAACCTTTTGATTTAAACGCCCAGACACGATTCCAGCCTGATCTGCTGTCTCTAAGTTGTCAGCAACAACCTTTTCTTGCGGCGCACCGTCAATATCAGGGAGGTTTGCAACAATCTCGTAGGTGCCGTTGTCAGTGACGCGAGCGTCAAATGATCCTTCAGTAGGAAAGTTCCTACCTAGGGCTAGCTTGATTGCATCGGCATGTTCGTAGTCGATATTACCCGTAGTGGATTCTGCGGGTCTAGGGATAGGTTGTAGCCCTTCTAGAGACTGTACGGGGGGTACATATACTTCGCCAGTAACCTCAGCCTCAGCCTGTTTCTGGGCTTCCTCGGCCTCCTGTTGCTGTAGTTCTGTTACCGCCTGACGGCCATCTGCAATTCTTTGATCTTGCTCCGCCCTAAGAAGGTTTTCGTGGTCTATTTCTGCCTGACTTGCCGCCTTTCCCCTTCTGTTTGCCACAGAGTTAAGTATAAGGTCTGCGGCAAAACCGCTAGCGCCACCAACTGTAAATTCATCTGAGGTGAGAAGGCTCCCAAGAGACATATCGCTCTCAAGGTTCTCGTTATACACGCCACGCTCAATGGCATCCTGCATGATGTTGGCGACAACTTCCTGCGTTCCTTCCTCAAGGCCAGACTTTGACGCTGATTTAAGCCTTTCTTTAATGCTGTTAACAAACTCAGGCTTGGCGTTCTTGCTGATACGCCTTAAAATACTGCCCACAGACGCTAATTCTGTAAATCCTACCGCTGTGCCGCCAAATATGGCAAGGTCTTCCTGAGCCTCGGACACCTCAATGCCCTGATCTCTGGCTCTTTGTATTCTTTGAGCTTGCTCACCAGCACCTACGCCACCAGCCAAGGTTCCTGCCGCTCCTAACTGACTGCGTGAAGCAAGCTTACCTGTAAGACCTAGCCCCTTAACAGCACCCGCAGGGGTAAAGAATGAAGCAAACGAGCCAACTCCCTCACCGAATTTAGTGAGCCACTGATCCCTGTAAGCATCGCTAGCGCCAAGATTATCTTGTATAACCTCTTGACCTGCCTTTGCGGCAGACACAAGCGCATTCTCATCGCCACTATCTATTAAGTCTTCAAAGCCAAGGGCATTAGTACCAGCGTCAGCCAGTTCAGCGAGACCTTCTGCGGCAGTCAAGAATGATCCAGCAAAGCCCCTTACAGCACCCTTACCAAACTCACCAGCCTGTCCCAACGCTGTTCTTTTGTCAGCGTAAGGGTCTAGCTCCTCTTGAGGAGTTTGGCTTGTTGTCCCAAATACAGGATACTCTTGCTGGGCAAAAATCTGATCAAGCTCCATATCTGACGGAGGTTGATCGCCCTCTATCCTTAGCTTTCGGCCATTCGGGTCAACTACTTCATATACTGGCATTAGGCTATTTAACCTCGGTTATAGAATACTTCCCAGAAGTCAAAGAACCTGACTCAGAGCCAATATAAGCATCAACTATTCTTTTCGGCACTCTCAGGTCTGAACCGATGCTACGCCCAAGCTCTGCTCTCTTAGCGGCGCGTCTTCTTGCGTACTCGTTGGGGCTGGATATCTTCAACCCTGCCAAAGCAGGATCAGACTTCTCCCAATCTATTAGCTCTCTTCGCACCTCAGTTGCCAGCTTTATCTGATCAGCCTGATCTGCGGCACTTAACCTAAAGGCTTGATCTCTTGAGGCTTCAGCCCTTCGAGTATCGTAATATTCCTTCTGTAAGGCTCTATCGGCTTCTTTCTCTCGTATGCCTGTAACCGCCTTAGCCGCATTTTCAATGCCTCCTCCGAGGTCATTCTTCATAAGGCCAGCACCTATGTACATTAGTGCAGTAGAAAGCATTTGCTGATCTATTTTGCTGTCATTGCCAGCCTGTGAGGCTATAGACTGCGCGAAACCCTCAGCCTGCTGTCTAACAGAATCTTGGGTTTCGGCTGTTAATCCAGTAAACGGATCCTCTACACCTGTACCTGTACCTGTACCTGTACCTGTACCTGTGCGTGTACTTGCCGATGCTATTAACCGATTAAGCTGATCTTCACGCTGAGTGTCAATGTCATCACTTGCGCCGCCCTGCCCGGAATTGCTAGCGTTAGCAGTAGAAGCGCCCAGCAATGCTCCAGTGCTGTCTGCCGTATTGTTGCTGTTCGTGCTGGCTGTCGTATTGTTGCCGTTCATCCCGTCTGGAAGCGTAAAAAATTTACCAATACCTGTTGCTACATCGCCTAAACCAGCAAAATATCCTGTTTGAACATCAGTCTCTTCTTTTGTAGGGGGACGGACGAGGTGCTTACTAGCATCCTCTACCAGTGCGCCTGAAGGATCATCGATTTTCTCTCCATCTTCATCTACCTTTGTTGGCAACCTGATATTGGTAGGAGACACTACCGCTAGCAAGTCCGACTGCATGGATGTGGGCATTCCCCCAGCCGCCAAAAACTCTTCTTCTGAGATTGGCTTTTTGGCATTTTTTGCGTCTGCAAAAATCTGATCAACAGCGGTAGTGTCATCAAAATCTTGAGGAGCATTCTCAAACGGCGATGAAACTGCTCTGGCAATAGCGCCTAGAGGGGTTTTTCGATCTGAAAGTCTTCTTCCTTCTGGCACTATAGTTGATAGCGGAATAGCATCGGATGTCATATCGTCTATTACAGGTCTCACTTTTTGCACATCGTTCAGGCTAGAATAGATTTGAGCGGCTTGGTCTCCCGCAGTATCTCCAAACTGAGAGCGTATGGTATCCACCAATCGGCTCTCAGGCACTCCCATTTCACGCGCTCTCGCTATGTTGTCGATAAAAAGTTTGGCAGGGTCAAGTAAGGAAGCATCAATACGCTTTCCATCGTCAATATATGCGCCTCTAGATTGAGGTTCTGCGCCTAAGAAGTTAAAGTCGCGCTGGTTCAAAAAGCCCCCGCGTTGCATACGAATAGTGCCGCCAGCGTACATTCCTTGAGGCTGTTGCATGGGTTGTTGCATGGGCTGTAATGCGGCAATACCTTCCTGAACAACACGTTGTGCAACTTTGGGCTGTGCTTGCTGTGAGGCTTCACTGTTTTTACGCATACGGGTACGGTCATCAATCTCAGAGACAAAAGCCCACTGAGGAATTGATGGGTCTCCCTTCTGCGCTTTCATCAAAAGCACATCATCAGGAAGTCGGCTAACAATGTCGATTTGTTGCTGTATGTTATTCATTATATTGCCATCAACCTCTTAATAATTAACCGCGACCAAGGGCATTATACAACCCAACACCACCAATACCTGCACCAAGAGCCTGCTGGTAAGAGGATGGCCCTTCGCCAAATGCTGTTCTAGTGGTTCCGGGCGTAACCGGAATACCCTGAAGGATGTTACTGAAGAATCCAAGCTGTTCGCGAGGAAATGCTTGCTGGCGCAAGAAGTCCTGATATCCCATATCAAGGCTACGTTGCTCCAAGTCTCGCATATTCTGGCCTGCCGCCTGCAAGTTCTGCAATCGCTCAAGCTCCATACGCTGATCTTGACCGCCAAGGCTACCAAGAAGCTCAGAGGATCGCAGTATCTGATCCCTGTTTGCTCTATCTGAGTCTAACGCCTGCATTGCTAGATTGGACTGGTTTAGCATGTACTGATTATTTGCGTCTCTAGCGGCCATTCTGGCATCGTTCTGAGCCTGATTAACGCGCTCCTGTATCTCTTGAGCAGAAAGACCAAGCCTAGCACCTTCTTGCTCGGCACGTTGCTGTGCTTCAAACACCGCTCTGTCTTCTTGCTGTTGAGCCATTCTAAGCTGTTCGTTTTCAGAGAATGCTGTCTGAGAGAACTGCTCCTGAGCTTGACGGGCCGACTCTTCTTGCTGTTGAGCAGTTAACCCTAACTGAGCGGCTTGCTGTCTTGCCTGCTCGCCTGCGTTAAACGCCGCAAACTCAAACTGCTGTTGCTGTTGCCTAGCCTGATCAAACTGATTAAACGCATTGACCTCAAAGTTCTCTCTAGCCTGATTAGCCGCATCAGTTGCTTGTTGGGCTGTTAGACCTAACTGTGCCGCCTGTTGTCTTGCCTGTTCTCCAGCATTAAAAGCCGCTTGTGCAAACTGCTCTTGTTGCGCCCTTGCGTCCATAGTCTGCCCGTAAGCCGACTGACGGAACTGTTCTGCCGCTCGTTGAGCCTCTTCATTCATCCCGAATGCAGACTGACCAAATTGCTCTCTCGCCTGTTGCGCGGCATCTTCTGCTTGCTGGGCTGTCATGCCTAGCGTAGCGGCTTGCTGTTTAGCCCTTTCACCCGCTTCAAAGGATGATATCGCCATCTGCTGTTGAGCTTGTCGCGCCTGCTCAGTAGTGCCAAAGGCAGACTGTCTAAACGTCTCCTCTTGACCTCTAGCGGATCGATCAGCCTCAAACGCCTGTAAAGCCTGATTAAATGCCGCCTGATCGCCCGTAGCCTGTATGTCAGACAACTGTTGCTGTAGGTTTCTGTCCTGCTCGGCAAGCAAAACACCCTCACGGTAGCCGCCAAAAGCACCAGAACCAGCCGCTTGAAGGCCGATATCTGCCGCGCTCTTATCGGCTTCTCGTCTCGCTTCTCGCTTCTGAACATCAGTAACAAGTTGCTGATAAGGGTTCATGTACTGATCAAGAACGCCTTGATCTGTTATGCTTCCCGCCTCAAATCCACTTTCAAGGTCTCTTGCCGTGTAATCCTGCCCAAGCTCTCTGGCAACATACCCTGCATCAAATTCTCTTCCTTGATAGCCAGTTTCGTACTGCTGAGGTGCGTACTGGGATAAAAGGTCTTCAGCTATAAACTGAGAGCCTCTTGCGCTTGGATCGTAGCCTGCATCAAATTGCATTGGCTGATAGCCAGTACCGCGATACATAGCCTGATAATCACTGCCTATGTCCCCCGCCTGATAGCCAGAGTCAACGTCCTGAGCCATATAGCCAGAATCTCTCTGGCCTGCTTGAAAGCCTTGACCTAAATTTCCTGCGCCATAACCAGAGTTAATGTCTCCAGCAAAATAGCCTGAATACTGAGCATCAGGCCGATAGGCATTAGCGACTTGCATTGCTTGATTTGGGTCTTGATAGCCAACTCCTGCCGCCAACTCAGAAGCCTGCTGTAGTTGCATTGGATCGCCACGATACGCCATATCAGCGATACCGCCCATAGCGTCCATTTCATACGGGTCAAAATCGGCAAGACGAGGAGCCGGGTAGCCCTCATATCTTCTTTCGCTTTCATACGTTGCTCTACCTAAGAGGTTTTCATAGAACGGTCTTGCGTATTCGGGCAAGTTGGTTGTTGTTTGCTCGACTTCTTGTACGCCACCGCCGCCGCCACCTTTGCTCATTTCTCAATCCTCTTCTCATAAACAACATATGACTGTTCAAAGTCATCTTGCTTTAGCCATTTCCAGAATCCCTGCCTTGCAGTGGCCTCTATTCCGTCACAACCTGAATCTTTTGCGAAGCCGTTGAACTTTTCAAGCATATCCCACACCCAGTCGTTGAAGTTGTCTCCTCCAAGGAACTGAATGGCAAGCATCCTTTTGTTTGGATAATCTATAAACTCTGTAGTGCCTACGCCCTCAATCTCTTTATCTTCATTAAACGCCAACCAAAGATGTTGCTGACCGCTAGAGATGACCTGAAAAAGGACTTCCATCGTCCAGCGCCCATTAGAGCGTATTACAGCGCGTTTAAGCTGATCCTCTACGTCAGGCCACAATGCATTTAAATACGTTGTAGGGGCTATTGTGATGGTGTGTGTGATCTTTCTGGGGGCGTTCTTGTTCTTTACCCGTGGTTCTCTAGAAAGGTCTCTTTTAACCTCTTTCTTTTCGGCTACGCTACTCATGCAGGCAATACCCCACCTTGTTTAGCTTGAATTGGAGCAGGCTGTCTAGTTGTTCCGGTTCTTGTTGACCGAACCCTATCTAGCATCTCATCTAATTGTTCTGCGCCAGCACTTGAGCTTCCGTCACCAATGCCAGAAACTACATCAGCGGGAACAATGTACTCGTCAGGGCTTACTGCGACTGGCTGTTGATTGCCAATCATGCCCATAACCTCGTCATCCATGCCTCCACCTTGACCTTCTATCTTACCTTCTGTTTGGGCGTTTGGCACTACCGATTGTAGCACTGTATCGCGCAACTGAGCGAAGACTTCACTGCCGTAGGTATCTACGAACATGTTAATAACAACCTCAGCTTGATCGGAGGGCAACTGGCCTAGGATCGCTTGAGTTGTTTGCTCTAGCAACTGAGTTTCTTTGTTTTGAGGGGTCATTCCACCATTAGCCAAAGACACAGGGTCAGTGTTTGTACCCATAAGCTCCATCAACGCTTCCTCACCAATCTGAGCGGTAATAGCTTTTAGCTTTTGTTTAAGCATATTATATCTTTGCTGATCTCCTCTTGTGCCATCAGGGTCTACCTGAATAATCTGCTTGACCTCCTGAATAACCGAAAGAATCTCGTTAGGCTCCATCTGAGGTGCGTCCATCTGCATTGTGGACTGATCGGGATAGGTGGTCATTTCCATGCCTTCTGCACCCATTGCTGGAGCCATAGACGGAACGCCCTGCCCTTCAGCTAAAGACACAATGCCTCCACTAGCCATTTCGTTTCTGTTGTATATCGGTACGGTCAAGTCTCCGTAATCGCTAGCAAAGCTCCTGCGAAGGTCTTCACTGCCAATTCCAGTTACCAAAGCGCCAGCCTCTCTTGCGGAACTGTCCCTCAAGGCTCTTTCTGCATCATTTGCATCAAACGCACCGCGACCAGTTCTTAAAGCATTAGCCCTCATCGCGCTCTCTACTTCAGTGGTTCCCATATCCATGTTTGCGCTTGGGTTGTAACCGCCTTTTCCGGGGAATGTTGGGAAATTTGGCGGAAGCTCATATGGAGGATTGCTATCGGCAGGGGGGTCTGCTGGGTCTACTGGGTCTACTGGGTCTGGCAGAGGCTCTCTAAAGTAAACTTTCTCTGCGCCGAATCCTGCGCGAGGGTCTCGACCTTCAGCTACCATAGCCGCTGACTCAGCCTCTAACTCCGCACCTGTGACAATTCTGGGGGGTCTAATTGAGCGTTGCGTATCTACAGCATTGCCTCTATTGACGTTGAACATACGAATATCAGAGGGGATTCCACCCCCCTCAAACATCTGAACAGGCGCTCTGCCCATATTCTCTAGGTTATTGCGCTGGCGCATGTAATCTTGAGGGTTAATCGAAGTTAAACCGCCCTGATTGTACCCGTATGCTCCTGTGTATGGGTTGTTAAGAGCAGAGTCCTTCCGAGCCATCTCTACCGCATAGTCTCTCCGCGCATAAGCATCTGCCAACTCCGCATCTTTCTCAGCCTGCCTCTTACGCCCAGCCGCCCTCATGTCATCTGAAAGCATCTCGCCTGCTCTTGCGCCTTCGCCAATCGCTATGGGAAGAATTGACTGCTTTGACATTAGGTTCTTTGCAAAATCCACCTTTCCGTCTTTAAGAATATCTCCGGTGCTTACATTCATCGAATCAACATTGGCCTGCATAAGCCCTTCTTTTGCGTCAAACACATTTCCTTGAAGATTTGTTAGCTCAGGGCTTGCCAGCGCAGATGCCTCTACCCCTTGAGACAAAGCCTGCTGACTAAGGTCTTGAGTTCCTTGGGCAAGTGCCTGCTCTGCCCCCGTCAGTGCTGTTGTGGCTTCTGGAACTCCAGCTATAAGGTCTGACGCACCCCCTAATGCTTGACCAATACCATAACCAGTTAACCCAGACATAATCCCCTGCTTTAAGTCTCCAGTCACTGCGGTTGTAGCCAGACCGGAGCCTACAGCACTCGCGAGAGCCGCATTAGCTCCTAGAGCAGTTGCGGCAGAACCTAAAACCCCTGTCCCAAGCGCACCACCAAGAGCGGTAAATCCTGCCGATCCAAGCATACCTCCAAGCAATGGCGCTAAAAAGGGCAGGAACGCCTCTGGCTGACCTGTCACAGGGTTAGTGGTCAAAGAGCCTGTAGGAGACAGAGAAGCAAGTCCTGCAACCTCGACAGGGTTCATGTGAACCATCATGCTATCGCCATAACGTCCGTGAGTAGCCATTTGGTCGGCAACCCCCTGCATTGGGCGTTGGTTTGCATATTGCGCGTTAGGGTTGTTCATTAACTTGTCTCCACACCGAATAGGTTAAAACTTACATCTACAGCACTGGCGTACACCTTGATGACATCGGTCTGTCCGAGGCATATACCAATTACTACAGTTTGAGTTGTGTTAGCCGCAAGGGCTTGATCGTAGAATAAAAACTGCTTATCGTCTGCACCAGCCCCTGCAACATGTACGCTGACCCTGAAGGTGATGCTAGAGCCTGTTCTGTTGCAAATAACTAAAGAGCTTACTGTTGTTTGAGTTAAATCAGGTACAGTGTATAAAGTGGTTGTTGTTGTGGCCGCTGGATCAAGCTGACCCAATACCTTAATAACGTCAGTCATGATGCACCCATCAATAGGAACTGAAATCTACGCATAGCTAAAGAACCTTCTTTGTCGCCTTGGGTTTTTGCCGCAGTTATTTCAACTTGATGTTGATTTAATGCATCCTCAACGGTTTTCCGAGTTATAGATTCATTAAGCATGTCGTATTGAGCTTGAGCGATGGGCAGGGGTGTTTTCTTGATAGCCATTATCTTCTGCCATCCTGTCTAATCTGAAATCTAAGCGTTCCAAGTCTCCAGCCGTATCCAGAGCCTGTGCTTTCCACCCTGATCACTGGGTGTCTAGCCCGCGCTCGCAGGTATGACTCTGTTGTTGACTGGTTAACAGTAACTGACGAAAGCTCTGTTGCATCTTCAAGCGGATAGTTTCTGCCTTTTACTGTAATATCAACTGAAGGGTCGGCTCCGTCAAACGAGAAGTCGGGTATAACCTTGCTCATAAACATGAACCCTTCACCGTCACCTATCTCAAGGTCTCCAGACTCCACATAAGCCGTCATAGCGGAGCCGTCAGCATCAAAGCCGGTCTCATGGCTATAGAGGTAGTTGTAGGTTGCGGCTGTATCTGTATCAACGCTCGTTGCTATGGGGCTATCTCCCATTCCTGAATCAAACCATGCGCCTCTATCTAACGTCCCTACAGACCACAGGTTTTCCTCGTAGTTGTACGTCACATAGTTGGTTATCTCTGTATCTCCAGTTCCTATAGGATAATACCAAGTAACCTCGGAGTATGCAGAGTTTTCAGCCGCAAATACCTTGTAAGATTGGCCGACATTTAAGTTGGAGAACACATAGTCCTTAACGGAGCATGGGAGAGGCTGAACTGAACCGTTATAGGCGTAAAAACTACCCTCATCCATAAAGTACACGGAGCCTCTCGCATTGATTGCCGCTCTAGGGGAAACCATCGAAACATCTGTGCTAACTGTCGAAAAGTCAAATACAAAAGGGCCGCCCACGAATCTCATTGAATGCAGGCTTTCATCTGTGAATACAAGTATCTCTTGCCTTGTCTGAACAGCGCCAACGATAAGTGAGCCAGAGTTTATTCTCGCTCCGCCTGAAGTATTGGTCGCGGTGGGTGTCCAGTCGGTTAAGCTACCCTGATCAGAGAATCGTATAAACAAAGGGTCTATGGTTGATGACCCAATAGGATTTACGCCAAAAGCAATAACATGCTGATCAACATCGGATACCATTACCTGCAAGGCCGCTGTTGGGGGGTTTGATCCTCCAAGTGAGGCATCGGTAATGTCCAAAGCTCTGTTTGCTAGACCTGCGGAAATGTCATAGTAATATATACCTCCGCCCCTTGGATTGAACACAAGGTCTTCGCCAAAATTATCTTGACTATATAGTCTTAGCTGACTTGATGCTGTTATTGCTGTTACAGAACCAAATCCTCCACTACCCCAAGTGTTAACGCCCCAACCCGTGCTTTGAACAAACGTATTCAATCCTGTGTTTATCTGATACGCACCAACAGTGCTACTGCCGCCATTCCCAGAGTCGCTAGCGTTGGCGGTTACGGTGTTGCCAGAGGTATCTTTTGCAATAACAGTATAGCTATTGGAATTTATTATAGATGCTATCTGATATTCCTGATTAAGGACGCTAGCAATAACGGTTCCACCAAGGCTAGCCGCGCCAGAGAATGTTACAAAATCATTAACAACTGCACCGTGAGACGTATCTGACACAGTAATCGTGGAACTTTCATTGGACGCTGAAAACGTAACATCACCCGCTGATGTAGTAGCCCTTAGTGGCGTGACATCATTGAAGTTTACTCCCTCAGTGATGTAGAACTTTAGGTTTGTCCCAACACCAGTGTGCTTGGTAGCACCCAGTGTGGCCCATGTGTAGAGAGACCTGCAAACACCCTGAAAAGTATTTAGAGAAAACTTAGTCCAACCGCCTATTTTTTCAGGGCGACCTTTCCTAAAGCGTATTTTGTCAGAATCAGTCCACCCCTGATCGGCAGTATAGTCTGTCCCTTCTTTGCTAATTCCAGCGGCAAACTGAATCTTCTGTAAGGGCATAATTAACCACCATAGGGAGGATTAAATGGAATCTGAGGCATTGGTCTTCCGCCCTTAGATGGGCCGCTTGGCATCCTTCCGCCCTTAGATGGGCCGCTCATTGGTGGCCGACCATACGGGCTAGGCATCCGAGGACTAGGCATAAAAGGTGGAGGCACTCTTCTTGGCGGTTGAGCGGGAGGTCTTCCGCCCTTAGATGGGCCGCTAGGAAAAATTGGGTCTCTAGGGTCTCTAGGAGGTCTTTGCTCGTAAGGAGGCCGAGGCATCCTTCGAGGAGGATTAGGCATAGGCATACGCTGAGGAGGCTGATACCTCTGAACAGGACGATATGGCCGAAACTGAGGATTACTCATAGACGGTGCGCGATACTGTCCACGCAAGCTAGCTATTCCTGACTGATCAGAAAATAATCCACTAGGAGGTCTAGGTCTTGCATAAGGAACGTAAGGCTCAGGTGCTGGCGCAGGGTCTTCCATCACTGGGTCTTCTAATGGAGGATCAAAGTTATCAATAGGCCGATTAAGCTCTTCAGCGGTTCTGGTGTCAATATCATCAGGGTCTATCGGGCCAACTACGCCAAAACTAGGATCAACTGGTTCCTGACCTGCATTAGGATCAAACCTTATTGGCCCTGCGATAGGGTTATAACCACCCTTGCCGCCACCCATGCGAGGTGTCTGCATCATCCGATCTACTTGTTGCTGTCCTTGACGCTGTGTCGATGGAACGCCCGTAGAGGCCGGGGGAACATATCTATATCCGTCCGTAGGAAACTGGGACGTTCTGTACGAAGGAGTATAGCTACTTTCTGATATAGGAAACTGGGAAGTGCTATTGGCTAGATCAGCCGTAGTGGTAACACCTCCCTTGCCACCACTCATTCTAGGCTGGGAAGCTGGCATGAAGCCCATTCCTCTAGGGTTTATTTGATTACGCCCAAACGCTTCGTTCTGGCCTCTCATTGGCTGTCTGCTACCCATTCCCATTATTGATACTCTCCGGTTCTTATCATGTTAGTGACCTCAACAGCCCTGTTACCGACCTGCTGGCTCCACCTAGAGTCCATAAACTCATCTGCCGCCCTGCTATAGTCTTTCTCAGACATAGCCTGCAATGCATTCTTAAACTTTCTTAATGATGTTTGACCTACATTAAAGGACAGGTCAACCATCGCATCTTTTCTTACAGGATCAAGCCCATCAAACCAATCATACTCTGATGATAACTCATCAATAACCCTATAGATATCGTTCGTTAACAGTGACAAAACCTCAGAATCAGAAAGACCTAACCCAGAATCGGAGATGTTTCTGCCAACTCCTATCGTTTCATAGCCAGCAGAACACTTATATACATGCCGTTTAACGCCTTCATGACGCTTTAGCATTATTATAAGCCTATTGAATCTAGACTGACTCACTTCTTTGCGGCCTTCTTCGTGTAAGCCTCGTTCTTTTTTGTATTAGGGTTGTCGCCAACAAAACGGCCCCTCTTGTCTCTTGCACGAACCAACTCGTCTTCCGGGGCGTGTTTATCTTCCTCTTGACTGGTTGAGAACAGTGAGGCTACCCAAGTAAATAATCCCATTTTATTTCTCCCGTGATACTTTCTGAATTTTTTCAACGGTACGCATACCGCCAAGACCAAGCATACCTAAAAGCACAGGCATCATCTCAGACATCTGTAGCAGAGGTATGGTTATCTCGCTTCCAGCAACCGCCAAGGCAAAGTTGCCCATTGGAATCAGTATATAATTTGAGGCCATGCCGATTACAGTTACCCAGCCCACAGCAGGTCTCCAGCCAGCAACAAACATTGATTTTGATGCCGCCTCGACCTTATTGACCTCCAACTGCCCCTTAGCGAGTTCTTGAGCGTGGCGCTC
>Ga0099849_1000977_pt1 | contig 13394 bp, 23 predicted proteins | sample CB_VirMetaG_4_FD_78177 | JGI IMG/M metagenome (GOLD analysis project Ga0099849, IMG submission 78177) | Freshwater to marine saline gradient viral communities from Chesapeake Bay - CB_1508_1M Viral MetaG | ecosystem: Environmental > Aquatic > Marine > Coastal | place: USA: Chesapeake Bay... | reverse complement strand
TGGGTGTAACTATGCACATGCTCACGGGTAATCATGATATTTACTACAAGAATACCCTAAGGATCAATGCCCCTAGAGAATTATTGGGAGAGTACAACAACATCATCGTCCATGACAGTCCAACTACTGTTAATTTTGACGGTCTTGATATACTGCTTCTTCCTTGGGTTTGTGATGAAAACCGAGATGGATCCTTTAGAGAAATCCAGACTAGTCCTGCACGGGTCTGCATGGGTCATCTTGAGCTTAATGGTTTTGAGGCTCACCCTGGGCATGTGATGAATAATGGTATGGACAGGAGTGTCTTCTCTAAGTTTGAGAAGGTATTCAGTGGACACTACCATATGAAGTCATCTGATGGCAATATCAACTACCTGGGTAATCCTTACCAGTTGTATTGGAATGACTATGGTTGTAAGCGAGGTTTTCATGTCTTTGATACAGATACTCTGAAGACTACGTTTTACCGCAACCCATTTGACATGTTTACGAAAATCCATTACAATGATGGGATGGACGTACCAAAAAATTTGGAAGGCACCTATGTAAAACTCATTGTAGAAAACAAAGGTGACAATGCCAAGTTTGATCACAACGTCAGACAACTCCAAGATCTTGGTCTGGCAGATCTAAAAATTATTGAAGATCTATCAGTTGAGATGGGTGGCGAGGTTATGGAAACCGAAGACACCCTAACCCTCTTGGATAAATACATAGATGAGATTGACCTTAAGGTAGACACTAACAATGTTAAAAACATAATGAGGTCCCTGTACATCGAAGCTTGCGAAATCTAATGTATATTCTCACAGACAAAAGCACTGGTGGCGTGTATGCTGTCTTTAACAAAGATCGTATCAAAACTGTACAAGTGTTTGAATCTGAAGAGGACGCAGTAAGATACAATGACCTTCTTGTGGCAGACGGATACGAAGAGGAATTAGAAATCCTAGAAGTCGATCCTAACATTGTTGCTGCTAACTGTGGTAGATACAACTATTACTACACCGTTATCGGTAAAGATGAATTTGTTATTCCCCCAACATGATCTTATTTGAAACTATCCGCTGGAAGAATTTTCTCTCAACGGGTGATCAGTGGACAGAAGTTAATCTCAATGAAGTTAACTCCTCTCTTATAATCGGTCAGAATGGTGCTGGCAAGTCTACCATTCTAGATGCAATTTGTTTTGCACTATTCAATAAACCATTTCGTAAGATCAACAAGCCACAACTTGTTAACAGTATTAACGAAAAGGGTCTGAAAGTTGAAGTTTGTTTTAGTATTGGTCCTGATGACTATCGAGTGTTTCGCGGTATCAAACCCAACACATTCGAGATTTACAAAAACAACAAACTGGTAGATCAAGATGCAGCAACTAAAGACACCCAGAAATACCTTGAGCAGTCTGTACTTAAACTTAACTACAAGTCTTTCACTCAGGTTGTTATTCTTGGAAGTAGCACTTTTGTGCCTTTTATGCAGTTGCCTGCTGCTCATCGAAGAGAAGTCATCGAAGATCTTCTAGATATTGGCATCTTTTCGCAGATGAATACTCTGCTTAAAGATAAGATCAGAGCATCACATAATGCAAGTAACGATTGTAAACATCTTCTGGCATTATCTGAAGAGAAAGTTTCTTCTGCTCAAAAGTTAATCGATTCACTTCAAGAAGTCAATGCAAACTACTTGAAGGAGAAAGAAGGTAGGGTATCAGATAATCTTATCAAAATTGATGATACTCAAATCAAACTAGTTGAGAAACAAAAGCAACTAGGTATGGTTGAATTTGATTTGACAACATACAATGAGCTTAAAGGAAGTATTTCAACATTCAAACAAAACCAAGCAGTCAAAAAGTCTGACCTTAAGAGACTTGCTGGAGACCTTAAGTTTTTTCAAGATCATAGTGATTGTCCTACTTGTGGACAAAGTATTGAGGAGTCATTCAAAGAAGACCAAATCGGTACCCTAACCAAAGCAGGGAAAGTATACTCCAAAGAAATCAAAGACTTTCAGGATCACATTGATGCACTGACTGCACAACTTATTGAGTTGGACGAGAAGTCCTCTCAAGCACATGAGTTGAGAAGTGAGATCAATATTCTAGAGCGAGAGATTGTACGTCTGGAGTTTGACAATCTGGAGATTCAGAAGCAGTTGATTGATCACAACATGAATACTCCAAACATCTCTGACGCTGAGGTGTCACTGAAGACCTTCACCAAAGAGCTCAATAAAAATATTGAAGAATGTGCCAAGATCAGTCAGCAACTAGATGAGTATCAAGTTGTTTCTTCTTTGCTAAAGGATAGCGGTATTAAGAGTCAGATCATTAAGAAATACATTCCTGTATTTAATCAGTTGATCAATAAATACCTGCAGTCAATGGACTTCTATGTCAACTTCACCCTTGACGAAGAGTTTAACGAAGTTATTAAGAGTCGCTTCAGGGATGAATTTAGTTATGCTTCTTTTTCTGAGGGAGAAAAACAAAAGATCGATCTAGCACTTTTGTTTACTTGGAGAGAAGTTGCTAAAATGAAAAACTCTGTAGCAACAAATCTTCTTATCTTGGATGAGGTATTTGATTCATCTCTAGATACTGAAGGCACTAATGAGCTTCTAAAAATTCTTCGTAGTCTTGGTAATGAAACAAATGTCTTTGTAATTTCCCACAAAGGTGATATACTAATGGACAAGTTTATGCGTACGTTAAAGTTTGAAAAGGTCAATGATTTTTCAAAACTCACTGACGAATCCTAAATATTTTTATCTAGTTGATTATCATGAATTACAAACCATACTCGCAGGAGTGGCATAGATATCGAAACCTCAAGGAGGCAATCGATAAATATCTGGATGATTATATCGATCCAACTTTCATTATGGATGATATCCGCGATATCCTACACATCAGATCCGAAACTGCATACGATGAGTTTCAGAGAATCAATCAACTAGAGCACTATCTATCGGATAAGTAATATGCTTTCAACCCAATATAGACTAAGACTGGAAGGCATCTGTCAAAAGATTGCTAAGCATGAAGAGGTGGGTTTAGAAGATATGATCTGGGCAGAAAAATTAGCAAAGGCAAATCGATCTGCTGCAACGATTCTTCGTCAAGCAAGAAGGACCGCTGAGAATCCCGACATGCAGGAGGGAGATATGGACGATTTTTTAAATCAACTTGACATTGGCGGTACAGGGCACGAGAGATTTGGTAGGAGGGGTTTCAATTCTGTCGATGATATGGTAGACTGGTTTACAGATGACAAACCTGAAGACTGGAGGCAACGCGACTAAAAGGATTATGACTGAAGAGCAACAAGAACTTTATGACATTGTATCTGACTGGTGGGATGATGTATTCGTAGCAGCATCATTCAAAGGTCGTGATGCTTCTCTAGTTGATCTAGTTAATTCTATTGTGGAGTGGAAGAATGGACGTGGAACCGTATCCTGACGAAATGTTTGAGGAAGCAGAACGTCGTGAAGCAGCAAACAAAATTAATGAGCATCAAGTAAAAACTATTGCTGAAATGACTCGTGAAGAGCGTGTAGATGCTGCTATTCAAGAGGTATGGTATATTGTACATGGTGGACAAGATGGGCGTGAATTTGCCAATAGTATTCTTTTCATCATTCGTGTATTAGAGAGTTTAAAAAATGACTAATTGGCCTTATAATCATAGACATACTACTGAACTATGGGATATTGCTGCTGAGATTCTTACAGAATTGTCCCGTAGAGATGAAGTAACGTATCAAGTAAGAGCAACCCCTGAATCAGTAAAAGCAAAGGTAGAATCACTATGAATATCCCCGACTTCCAAACTGAAGAGCACCAAGCAGAGTTTGAATTACTCTTTGAGCAGAAAGCAGAAATGTATGTCAGTCTCATGAATAAAGTGAAAGACATGATGTATGGTCCTGGTGGTGGTAACTATTCTAACCTTCCTGGCACATGCCAAGAGGTGTTGCGGGACATCACACAATCACTAATGTATGACACTGAGTATACATTCAAAGATACTCACCCAGAGTATAAGAATGGTGATGATGAAGTCTTCATTCCGTATCGTTCATTCAAAGAGAATGTAAGCGAAGCAATCAATGAAGCACTGGATAAGCGTGAGCAACCATGGGCACATCCTGAGAGTCTACTCGGAGGCAAATGACCTACGAAGTACAAACATGGGATGATCAACATAAGTGTGTTAGATATCACTCAGTAGTAGATGCTATTGACTATGATGATGCACGAGACTTCATCCGAGGTTTGCACCCAGAGCAAAATGTTATTTCCGTTATTAAACGAAAAGATGATTGACACCGTAGTAATTTACAGTAACTGTAGTCAAGAGTGTGAGCGTATGACTATGCTCCTCAAAGCACTTGAGGGTGAGTTTCATGAATACATTTTGGGTATAGACTTTAGTGATAGGCAGTTTCGTGCTGAGTTTGGTGATGAGGCGACTTATCCTCAAGTTACTATTGGTCATAAACATATTGGTAGTATGAAAGAAGCACTTCAATACATGAAGGAGAATGGAATCTTGAATGGGTAAAAAAATTTGGCGTATATGGTCAAAAGCACTGGGAGAAAAGCAGGGGAAAAATGACAGAGAAGCAGATGACGTTGCTCGTATACGGACTTTTATATTTTTCACTTACCTTATCACTAATATTGCCATTGTTGCAAACGCCGTGAGGCATTGGGACGATGTGAAAACTGTCCCACCTGTTGCCCCCTGCCCATGTAAGGTGCTATAATACACAAGTAATCGAAGGACGGAGATGGTCAACACCGAAGTCAAAGGCACTCTTGCCAAACTGCTCGCTACCGAAAACCTCAAGGTAGAGCATCGCAAAGTGAGTACTGCTTGCTTTGATGTCCACAATCGAGTGTTGATCCTCCCTATTTGGAAGACCGCTTCTGCGACCGTCTATGACCTCCTGGTTGGTCATGAAGTGGGTCATGCTCTATACACCCCCGATAAGGACTTTGGAGACGCTCCTAAGGATTTTGTGAATGTCCTAGAGGATGCTCGCATTGAGCGCCTTATGAAGGTCACCTACCCTGGTCTCCGTAAGTCTTTCTTTGAGGGGTATACTCAACTGTGGGAAGATGACTTCTTTGGTGTTAAAGAAAAAGAAGTTAATGATCTTCCCTTTATCGATCGAATTAATCTTTACTTCAAAGGCAAACCCGATATGCCATTCTCGGAAGAGGAGAATGTGTATGTTGTACGTGCCAGTCAGACCAAATCTTTTGATGAAGTTATTGCTCTGGCAAAGGAGTTGATGGAATATGCTAAGCAAAGGCAGCAAGAGAAACTGGATCTTCCTGCACCCAACACCACTCAAGATGGGGGTGAAATGACCCCGAATGGGGGTGGTCAAACTCAAGAAACCCAATCTGGTGATAGTGAAGACGGGCAAGATAGTGATCCTGCAGATCTCAATACTCCTTCTTATTCCTCTCAGGGAATTGGTGGAAATAGTATAGACGAAACCCGATCACTCACTGAAGAGACCCTTCGTGAAGCATTGGAGACTTTGGTTGATGATAATGCAAAGGAATGGGTTTATATTGATGTGCCCGAAGTAAATCTTTCTGAGCACATCATCACTTGGAAGCAAGTACGTGATAACTTTAATCGCATGTATGAGGCTAAATTATGGGAGACTGATAACCACTACCTGAATCTTAGTTTCCAGAAGTGTGAAGAATATAAGAAGTCTGCCCAGAAGTCTGTAAACTATCTGGTCAAACAGTTTGAGATGAAAAAGTCTGCTCGGCAATATGCTCGTGCTGCTACATCTAAGACTGGTGTGCTAGATACCAATTCTCTTTATAAGTACAAACTTACTGATGATATCTTCAAGAAAGTAACTACCACCCCTGATGGTAAGAATCATGGTCTGGTTATGTTGCTTGACTGGTCTGGATCAATGACAGACTGTCTGATGGATACTCTTAAGCAAACGTATAATCTAATCTGGTTTTGCAAGAAGGTTAACATTCCTTTCCGAGTCTATGCTTTCCAGAGTGGATATTTCCATGGAAGAGATCCTAGGGAGGATTATAGCAATCTCAAATCTAATGCACTATATCTTTCCAAAGACTTCTTCCTTCTAGAATTCTTCTCTTCTGAGATGAATACCAAAGTGCTTGATCATCAAATGCAACTAGTCTGGGCACAAGCATTTGCATGTGCTCGTTACACTTCTTACCAAGCAGAACCATCTATGGTCCTAGGTGGCACTCCTCTTGCTGAGGCGGTTATCTGTATGCGTGAGATTGTTTCTCGGATGAAGACTGCTGAGAAAGTACAGAAGATCAATGTGGTTTGTCTGACTGATGGTGAATCCAATCCAATGTCTTACATCACCGACAGTCCTAGCGCATATGAGCCCCGTCGCCGCTCAGAAATGCTTTGTCATAATCGCGGAAAGATTTTCATTCTTCGTGATCCTGTAACACGCTATAGTCGTAAGATTGACTCCAGTCCATATAACACAACACGAGAGATTGTATCTTTCTATCGTGAAATCACTGACTACAACTGGATTGGTATTCGTTTGTGCAGCAAGATTGAAATGAATCGTATTGCAATGCATAATGATCTGAATGTGGATACCCTTGGTAAGCAATGGCAGAAAGAAAGGTATGCTGAGGTTACTGGGAAACTGGGATTCAGTAAGCAATTCTTTATGCCTAACAGTTACATCGGTGGTGGTACTGATGATATTGAAGTCAAGACCAAAAATGAAGTTGCTACTAAGGCAGAGTTGACTCGTGCATTCAAGAAGCACATGGGATCCAAGATGACAAATAAAACTATTCTGAATGCATTCATTGAGCAAATCGCATGAGTAAATGGGAAGTAACTTACAAACTCCCAACAACGGGATCTAAATATCATAAAAAGATTGTTGAAGCAATCTATCAGCATGAAGCAAAAAGGATTGCCCAAGCAGAGATGCCGAGTGCCACCATATGTGGCAATCCAAGACCTGTCCACTGACCTGGCACACTCGCCAGGTTTTCTGCTATAATTACAAGGTAATCAAGAGGAGAGCAATGCCCCGCAAATCTGAAGTCACTACTGCCCAGATTGTTGATCAGTTGGTTAAGGATTTCGGTACAGAAGTTTGTGCAGATCAAGTGCGATCTGTTGCAAACACTTTCGATGTATCTTATCCGACTGTTTGTAAGCGACTTGATCAATATAAAGTGAGTCGTGGCAAATGGAATTTGACTATTCAGGAGCGTTTGGAGCAAACTCTCAATATTCCTGATCGGGAAGATCAGTGCTTTATCCCTGATAAAGATGTCAATTATGTCCCGTTCGGTAACTTCTCCGATGTGAAGAAGATCATTTCTTCTCGCATCTTCTACCCTACTTTTATCACTGGTTTGTCTGGTAATGGTAAAACTCTTTCTGTTGAGCAAGCATGTGCTGCCCTAAATAGGGAGTTGATTCGGGTAAACATTACCATTGAAACCGACGAGGATGATCTTATTGGTGGTTTCCGTTTGGTTAATGGTGAAACTGTTTGGCATAATGGTCCTGTCGTCGAAGCTCTGGAACGTGGAGCAGTACTTCTTCTAGACGAAATTGACCTGGCATCTAACAAGATCCTCTGCCTACAGTCTGTGCTTGAAGGTAAGGGCGTCTTCCTGAAGAAGATCGGTAAGTATGTGCGTCCTGCTGTAGGATTCAACGTCTTTGCTACTGCTAACACTAAGGGCAAGGGCAGTGATGATGGTCGCTTCATTGGCACCAATGTGCTTAATGAGGCATTCCTTGAGCGTTTCCCTGTGACCTTTGAGCAGGAATACCCCACTGCTGCAACCGAAACCAAGATTCTTTTGAATATCGGATGTGATCAGCAGTTTGCCGATAACCTTGTCAAGTGGGCAGGTGTTATTCGCAAGACCTTCTTTGATGGTGGTGTTGATGAAGTTATCACCACCCGCCGCTTGGTACACATTGTCCAAGCATATCAAATCTTTGGTGATCGTCTGCGAGCAATCACCAACTGTGTCAATCGCTTTGACGAGGACACCAAACAATCTTTCCTTGATCTCTATACAAAGGTTGACTCTGGGGAAGATACAGGATACAATAGTGAGGAAGCACCGTTCTGATTATGAAATACAATGAAGATGCGCTGCTTGAGGAATTCAAGCAGTATATTCAAGGCACTTATCATCAGCATTATGCCAATGATAATATTCAAACCCTTGATTTGATTGAAGCGTGTGGCGATGGTGAAGCATTCTGTCGGAGCAATATTCTGAAGTATGCTTCTCGCTACGACAAAAAAGGTTGTGCTCGTCGAGACATCATTAAGATTCTCCATTATGCACTTCTTCTGCTATACTTTAATGATAAAAATGCCCAACGTGAGGAGTATCCTAATCGATGACCGTAATCTCTAAAGAAACTATTGATCTGCTCCAAAATTTTTCGACCATTAACAAGTCGATTGTTATTAAACCTGGCAATCAGATTCAGACTCTGAGTCTGAATAAGAATATCCTTGCCAAGGCAAAGGTGCAAGAGACCTTTAATCGTGAGATTCCTATCTACGATCTACCTTCCCTTATCCAGATCTTCAATCTGTTTGATGGTAGTCCTGTCATCAACACTGAGAAGTCTTCCTGGTTGGAAGTGAGCACCCCTCAGGGACGGTCTAAGGTCAAATTCTTCTACTCTGATCCTGACATTATTGTACAACCTCCTGCAAAGGACGTGGATCTTCCTTCTGAGGATGTCTCTTTCCGTCTAGATGCTCCTGTGCTGCAGCAGATTCGTAAGGCATGGTCTATCTGTGGAGTGCCTGATCTCTGCCTGTATGCCCACGAGGGCGTGATGAGTCTGTGTCTGACTGATAAGAAGAATGATACCTCCAACAGTTTCTCTATCGATGTTGCTGACTGCGATGTGGATGATTCTTATTGCTATTGCTTCAAGATGGAGAATCTGAAACTCTTCCCTCAGGGTTATGATGTCACTATCAGCAAGCATAATGTTGCTCGCTTTGAAGCAGACAACGTGAAATATCTCATTGCGTTGGAGCCTAACAACTAATGAGACACATCCTTTTCACCCTTAAAGGGTGTAGTATGGTTCTTCTTGACGATGAGCAATACATTAGGGATGTGATCTATCACGCCAGTGTGAAGTGTCAGTCTACTTTGTTGGCACTCAACTCACACAAGTTTGATCCTCAGGGTGTAACTTGCGTGGCAATGCTTGCTGAAAGTCATATCAGCATTCACACTTGGCCAGAGTTAGGTATGGCAGTATGTGATGTCTTCACTTGTGGGGATCACACTACACCTCAGGATGGTGTAGAATACATGAAACAGATGCTTCATGCATCTAACATTATTAGTCGTGAATTTCAAAGACCTTTAGCATGAATGATTTCCTTTGGGTAGAGAAGTATCGTCCTCAAACTATTGAGGAATGTATTCTTCCTACCGACGTGAAAGAAACCTTTGAGGGTTTCGTTGCCCAGGGGGAGATACCCAATCTTCTCCTTTCTGGCACTGCAGGTGTTGGTAAAACTACCATCGCCAAAGCACTTTGTAATGAATTGGGAGCAGACTATTATGTTATTAATGGATCGGATGAAGGTCGATTCTTGGACACTGTACGCAATCAAGCAAAGTCCTTTGCTTCTACTGTGTCTCTCACTTCTTCTAGTAAGCACAAGGTTCTTATCATCGATGAGGCGGACAACACCACGCACGATGTACAACTCCTTCTCAGGGCGTCGATCGAAGAATTCCAGAAGAATTGTCGTTTTATCTTTACCTGCAATTTCAAAAACAGGATAATCGATCCCCTACATAGTAGGACGACCGTTGTTGATTTCAATGTCCGTGGCAAAACCCGTCTGCAACTTGCTCAGAAGTTTCATAAACGGTGCATGGATATCCTCGGGAGCGAGGAGATCACCTACGATCCTAGAGTTGTGGCAGAAGTCATCCAAAAATATTTTCCAGACTTCCGCCGTACCATTAATGAATTGCAGCGATACTCCTCAACGGGATCTATCGACACTGGCATTCTGGCGACGCTAGGTGACGCTAATACAAAGGATCTAATCGCTGCTCTTAAGGACAAGAGATTCAACGACGTTAAGAAGTGGGTCACTGCTAATCTTGATGCGGACCCCAACTCTATTCTTCGCAAACTCTATGATAGTCTTGCAGAGAATATGGGTGGTCCTAGTATTGCAGCAGCAGTGCTCATCATTGCTGAGTATCAGTACAAGTCTGCATTCGTTGCAGATCAGGAGATCAATCTCCTAGCAGCACTTACTCAAATCATGATGGAGTGTGAATTCAAATGAGTAGAAAACATCAAGTAAAGTCGAAGTGGTATTATATTTTCTGGGGCATTGCAACTGTCTCAGTGGTGGCGGGGCAAATCTATGTCGGCACTGGTTATCGCCAGATGTCTCAATCTGTTAATTCTGTTATGGAGAAACTCAAATGAATATCGTAAACATTCGTTTTCTTAGTGGTGAAAATTGTATTTGTGAATTGGTCGAAGAGACTGATACTGAGATCACACTTAAGGATGTGATTGTGGCAATGCCAATTAATGAAGAAGGGACACAGTTAGGGTTTGCTCCTTGGGCACCATTGCAAGATCCTGATGTGGATGAAATCAAAGTGAAGAGAGATCACGTACTCTACATCACTAAACCTGCTCCTAACTTGACTGAGCAGTATGCTAAAATGTTTAGCAAGATTGTCACCCCAAGTAAAAAGATCATCGTATGACCTCCCTGAAAACCCCCCTTCGTTATCCTGGTGGTAAGTCTCGTGCTGTTGCCAAGATGGCAAAGTTTCTTCCTGACCTTGAAGACTATACTGAGTATAGGGAGCCCTTTCTTGGTGGGGGATCTATGGCGATCTGGATGTCCCAGAGATATCCATATCTTAACGTATGGGTAAATGATCTCTACGAACCTCTATATAACTTTTGGACGGTATTGCAGGACGAGGGTAAGCAACTTCGTGATGAGTTGGTTAAACTTAAGTCTCGTTATCCCGACCAAGGATCTGCTAAAGGTCTATTTCTAGAAGCAAAGGAGTACCTATCTCATGGAATCAAAGGGACCGAATCCTTTCACCGTGCCGTTAGTTTTTATGTTGTTAACAAGTGCTCTTTTTCTGGTCTCACTGAGTCCTCATCCTTTAGCGCCCAGGCGAGCGATTCAAACTTCTCAATGCGAGGGATAGATAAACTCCCTTACTATCAGGAGGTAATCCAGAATTGGAAGATCACCAATCTCTCATACGAAGAGTTGCTGACAGATGATAAATCAGTATTTACTTATCTTGATCCTCCTTATGACATTAAGGACAACCTCTATGGGCGTAAAGGATCAATGCATAAAGGATTTGATCACGATAAGTTTGCTGCTGATTGCGATCGGTTTATTGGTGCTCAAATGATTTCGTACAATACTTCACAGGTTGTGAAGGATCGTTTTCTAGACTATCGAGCATATGAGTTTGATCTAACCTACACCATGCGCTCAGTTGGTGAGTACATGAAAGAGCAACAGCAACGTAAGGAGTTACTTCTTCTAAATTATGTCCCGTAATGATGCATATCCTCTCAAGGATTATTTGAATTCTATCAATTACAGTAAGGAAAATCGGATGAAATCCGATGATCCCCTCTGGGAAAAGCACTATCCCCCCTACATTGTAAACAAGTGCATGTCGCATCACATGGATACAATCATGTATGCAAATGAGATGAATAGGTATCCCAACCTTGACAAAAGACTTCAATATGAATTTTATATAAATACCGTCAGGTCCCGCAAAAGGTTTTCTCCTTGGGACAAAAAAGAGAAGATGAATGATTTGGAAGTTGTCAAGCAATACTATGGTTATAGTAACGAAAAAGCACGGCAGGCACTAAACATTCTAACTCCTGATCAAATCGATTTCATTAAGACTAAACTGAATAAAGGGGGAAAGAAATGAGTGAAGATCTAACATGGTCTAAAGAAGACATGATTCAGGTGCAACTAAAAGAGCCTGATGACTTCCTAAAGGTGAGAGAAACTCTGACACGAATTGGTGTTGCTTCTCGCAAAGAAAAGAAGTTATATCAATCCTGTCACATCCTTCATAAGAAGGGTCAGTATTACATAGTACACTTCAAAGAGTTGTTTGCTCTAGATGGGAAGATGGCAAATCTTTCTGCTAACGATCTGCAACGTCGTAATAGAATTATTCAATTACTATCAGATTGGGGACTCATTGAAGTTACCAATGCTGAGACGATCGCTGATGCTGCTCCTCTAAGTCAAATTAAAGTTATCTCTTATAAAGATAAGGGTGACTGGATCTTAGAAAGCAAGTATAATATTGGGAGAAAGAAAACAACTTCTGAAGTGAATGGGTGACTTTAATTATTATGTAAAACCACTTGAGTCACCAGGATACCTGTTGATTGAAGTCCCTGAAGACATAAAGAAAGAGCTTCAGGGTAGCATAGATACGCTTGAAAAAACCCCAGAGACAGATGCTCGTGATAGTTTGCGCGGGCATTTGGATCAGGAATGGACTTTACCTATCACGCCAGAGATACAAAAATTTACTGAGCATTTATCGGGAGTTTATCTCAATCATTTTGGATCGCAACCCAGTATGGGTCTTGCAGAGTCCATGAGAGATCTGAATAAAATTGACTTTCAATTGCAAAGGTTGTGGGTAAACTATCAAAAGAAGTATGACTTCAATCCACTGCATATTCATTCTGGTGTATTCTCATTTGTTATCTGGGTACAAGTACCATATGATTTGCAAGAAGAAAGAAAACGATATAAAACTAATGGCGATGAGACTGCTGCATTTTTCTTTCACTATTTAAATGCCATTGGTGGAATTGATTCTGAATATCTTCATATAGATAAAAGTTTTGAGTGGAAGATGGCATTCTTCCCTGCTCGTCTTAGTCATGGGGTGAATCCATTCTATACTTCTGATGATTATAGAATCTCTATTTCTGGAAATGTGTATGTGATTGATAAATAGAGCTGCCTAACTCGCTCACCCATGGCAGAAGAAATTAAAAAAGAAACTCCCAAAGAGGAGGTTAAAGAGGTAGAAAAGAAGCAGGGTCTTCTTTCTAAACTTAAGTCAGCTGCTGGGGATAGCGAGGAACACCTTGCCATCCTTAGCACTTTCGTGCGTCTTGGGATCCTCGTTTGGTCTGGTGGCATTCTTACCCTCGCTTACATTAAGTTGCCGCCCGCACTTGGCATCCCAGAGCAAAAACTTGATCCCACTTTCATCGCGTCTGTTTTTACAGGGGTGCTCGCTACCTTTGGCG
>Ga0099849_1000974_pt1 | contig 13426 bp, 20 predicted proteins | sample CB_VirMetaG_4_FD_78177 | JGI IMG/M metagenome (GOLD analysis project Ga0099849, IMG submission 78177) | Freshwater to marine saline gradient viral communities from Chesapeake Bay - CB_1508_1M Viral MetaG | ecosystem: Environmental > Aquatic > Marine > Coastal | place: USA: Chesapeake Bay... | reverse complement strand
CAGTTTGGTCCTGCACGACTACAGGAAGCCCAAGAGGCTGGTGTAATGCCCCCTGACATGACTGTTGAGGAGTTCCTTAAGAGCCCTGAGACACAGGTTGCTGTAGAGAACTGGCACTTGACTGACCACATAGCTACCATCCAACGAAAAGGTTGGGACAGTCTTATTGGAACGAGGGTCAATGGAACTCTGGTTACCATGAGTGGTATGTTGGCAGGTGCTCACCTTGGTGGTATTGGAAGTTTGGGAAGATACCTAAAAGGTGGTGGCAACAGTCGTGATGCCAACGGGACAAGTATTGGCAAGTACATGCGACTTCATGCAAGTGCTGAGACGGTTCCCATCATTCAAGCCACATTCTCTGTAGCTGAGATGCAGACCTACTTGGGCGATGACCACGACAAGTTCGATGTGGCCTTTGGAAACAACTTGGTAGGGTTCCTGCAAGCAGCTAAGAAGGCTGGTGTAGATATTTCCCTCAACAGCGGTTGGCGCAGTCTAGAACAACAGGCTCAAATTCTAGCCAACAACATGACCCGTCCTGAGAGGGGTGGGTTCACTAAGGCTGAACGCGATCAGTGGCTGGCAGACGTGGCGAAGTATGGGGCCGTTGAAGCTCTGACGGTGGAAAGGGATGGACGTAACTGGACTGATCGCTTTACCAACACACCTAATGGGCAAAGCATACGTCGTTGGATCGGGCTACCAGGTGGCTCTAAGCACCAGCATGGTTTGGCCGCTGACCTTGGCTACGGGAACGATGCAGCCGAGAAGTGGGCGCATGAGAATGCTGGCAAATATGGCCTTCACTTCCGTATGGCCCACGAGCCTTGGCACATTGAACTTATTGGTGGTGCTTCCGTTGCTACTGGATACAACCACCGTACTGCTGCACATGCGAAGAAGATACAGGACTACGCCAAAGAGACTGGCATTAGCTACATCGAAGCGTCTAACTTCTTCAACTTCGTCGAAACTACAAACTCTCAAGAGTTCTCTCGGGAAGCTAAGGCCCTTGCTCAGGACAACCTTAGCAGTACAGTCCCCGAGGAGGCTCAGGGGGGTGGTCAACCCGCTGCTGCCGTATTGGCTGCGCAAGGTTTAGAGGCTGCTGTAGCTGAAGAGCTTGGTGGATCGGCGACGGGAGGGGAGTCACTATCAACAGGGAACTCCGGCCTAGAGATGAATGACGGTGGTTCCAGAAACCTTTTGACAGAAGCTGACATCAAGAAGGCCAAGAGAGCCCAGACTACAGAGATGAAGGATGGTGGTTCCAGAAACCTTTTGACAGAAGCCGACATCAAGAAGGCCCAGAGAACTCAGACTATAGAGGGTATGGGTGAGGTCGCTGAAATCGAGAAGGCTGGCCTAGATCAGCGAATGCAACAGGCTGATGAAGAGCTTGAGCGTGACCGTTCTAAAATGCTACGGGCCAAGGACGTTGAAATCTCGGATCGGGAGAAAGGGTTCTTAAAGGCTGCTGGAGGTGGACCGAACACACCTGCTTTCAACACTATGAATGAGGCCATGGAAGCTCTGGATGCTGGTCTAATTGAGGTTGGTGATCTCGTTGTTATCGGCGGGAAGGGCTACAAGATGCAGGAGAATATGTAGATGCCAAAGGCCGTTGCTCTTAAAGACTACTTCCGCCAGAAGGGTCTAAAGCCTGCTGTTGAATTGTTGTATGAGGCTGTGGCCTTAGAGGACATGCAGATAGCAGGGAAGGATGGTAGGGACGGCAAGGACGGTAAGGATGGATCGGTTGGGCCTCAGGGTCCAGCCGGTCGGGATGGCAAAGGACTTAACTGGAGGGGCATGTATAAACCTTCAGAGTCCTATGCCACCGACGACCTGGTGGAGTATCTGGGGTCGAGCTACATCTGTGTCAAGCCTGCCAAGAACAAGCCACCTAATCAGTCGCGGGAGTTCTGGAACCTGTTCTCCGCTGCTGGTGCTAGTGGTGCAAGGGGGCCAAGTGGTGCAAGCCTTTCGTCTGAACTAAACAACTTGGTGACGGTGTGTAGCAAGTCTGACTTCCCTGATCCTGTAGGGGGCGTCATTACCCTTGAGGCTGGTAAAACCTACTGGGTCACATGCGATGTTGACCTTACAGGGGACCGTCTTGAGACAGGTGGTGTTATAACACTACTTGGAACGTCATCTGAAACTTCTTCTCTTACAAGCACAGGGTTGGCCGCTGGAACACCACTGCTCACATCTAGGTGGACGATACCTGTTCGCTTCATTACCTTTAAGGATGTTGACACAGCTATCTACATTGACGACAACAGCGGTGCAGGTGAGCCACTAGCTGTTGACTGGCTCGGTGTAAACTTCAATAACGTACCTAATGTAGGTGAGGTTGGCACTGTTGACAACTTCATATATGACACGGGTGCCTTTTTGTCGTCCCAAAACCTTAAGTTTACTGGTACTGTTGGCACAGTGGGCCTTGCTAACTCTTTGTTCACAGGCTCTGGTGCAAGTGGGTCCATCCTAGAGGTGACATCTACTGCAAGCATCACCCGGCGGTTTAGGACGATATATTCCTCTGTAGTGGCATTTGGTTCTACAACCGGATACACCATATCTAACTCCGCTACAATTCCGGTTGAGGGTTTTATTCTCGACACGATCAACTTCACTGGTGGGTCTACTTATGTGTCTGGCTTAACGTCTGCTGACAACAAGTCTCGGTGGACTGGGTGCCGTGGTATAACTAACAGTTCATCTGTATCGGCCTACTACATGGTATCAAACGCCACGGCCACGACGGTTACCTCTTCTGGGGTTCCTTACAAGGTAGCAGGGTCAACAACTTCATCAAGCATAACGCAGAAGTTCACCAACACCGATAACAGGGCGACCTATATAGGGGCCTTGACTGGCAACTTTAAGATAAATGCCGTCATGTCTTTCAACTCTGGAACAAACGACCAAGTTAGTATATACATTGCTAAGAACGGAACGGCCCTTTCTGAAAGTGAAGTTGTGGCTACCGCAAACTCCGGTGGACGTGCCGAATCGGCTTTTACGCAAGTTGTCGTATCTCTAGCCCAAAATGATTATATAGAAGTGTTTGTTCAAAACAACAGTTCTACGACCAACATCACTGTGTCTGAACTAAACGTGTCTGTCGAAGGGTTTAGCTAATGAAAGACCCACTACAAGGGTTCCTGGTTCAGGGGGCTACATATGAACAATTTTGACCGTGACCTTGGTGACCTAGAAAAAAGAGTAAGGGATTTAGAGATGAGGCTTGTCTCTATAGAGGCCAGAATAGCCACATCAGAAAACAAACTTAATGATATAAGGGGTGGTTTTGTTTGGGCAGGCCGTATCGTTGGGGGTGTCCTACTTACGTCTCTGATGGTCCTCTTAATGTCGGGGGTGGTTCCAAAATGAGGTGGTGCAACAAAGTAAGGTTGTGCAAAGATATAACCTTGTCGTTTTTTATGGCTGTGATTTTGACCATTTTTTATGAAGGTTACTTGTTTATAGTCAGAGATAATCCCTACAAAGATGTGGTTGTGGTAGAGTTTACCCACATAGAAGGCGGCTATTACCTCGAAGCTAACTTCACCAAGACCAAATGTGAGTTTGAGGAGTTGTATGCTTTCGGTAAAGTTGGCGGGGAATGGGTTTACTTTGACTGGGAGCCTCTTAATGGTGAACATGGGGACAGGCCCTCTGGGGAACACACCCTCCAAATAAATATACTGACTGGCAAAATCCACCCAGACCTTATCGAAATCAGAACGAGGCACGACTGTGATGGAAAAAGAACAGACCGAATCTTTACGACGCAAGACGTGGAAACGTGAAGTAGCTACAGCTATGCTGGTTGTGCTTGGGGTAGCAGTATTCAATGGGATGGACGACATGGTCAGTTTGATTGTGTGGCCTATTATGACCTTCGCTGCTGCTGCCTTTGGCTTGGATAGTGTAGCTAAACAATTTGGGGGAAAGTGATGTGGTTGTTAACCCTTGTTGGGTCGAAGTTATTGAGCCTTGCTTCAACTGTTTTGGCTGTTGGAACGCTGGCTATAGGTTTAATCTTCTATGGCAGGAAGACCGAGAGGGCGAACCAGAAGGCCAAAGACTTGGAATCCTACAAAGACACAAGGGAGAGAATAGATGAAGCTCATGTCAATGCTACTGTTGCTGACAGCATTAAGCGCTTGCAAGACAACGACCAACTCCGCTGATGCAATATGTTCGATCCCTCTTCCAACCGTATCGACCCAAGACACGGGACAGACCTTGGTTGAAATCGACAATTTCTCGGAAAAGTTTAGGAGAGCCTGTAATGCCCCGTGACTACAAAAAAGAATACAGGGAATACCACGGCAGACCAGAGCAGATCAAGAGGAGAGCCGGTAGGGTGAAAGCCCGACGAATTATGGAAAAAGACGGTAAGGTGAGGAAGGGGGATGGTAAGGACGTTGACCACAAAGACCGTAACCCCAGAAACAACTCTAAGAAAAACTTACGGGTGACCTCTAAAAAGAAGAACAGAGGTCGTAACAAATAAAAAAGGGCCACCTTAGGTTTTACCCTAGGGTGGCCCTTTTTTTATTTCTCGTGCCAGCAGTGCCAACACTTTCCTTCGTTATCAAGCGTAAAACCACAGGCTTCGCACTTAGGTGCTTCCGGGTCTTTGTAGGGGTTATTGCTGGACACGAGGGTCTCCTCCATTTTCACACCGGTTTACATAATTAGGTTTCAACAGACCGCTAGTAATCAGAAGATAATCACCACTACTGGTAATCTTGATGTAGGTACATTCATCTGTTTCCGTAAGGAAGTCAATCACGAAATCATAAGGCACTTCAGCAACAGACACGAGGTACTCATGAACAATCACACCAACAACCATAGACTGGGCGATAAGTTCGCGCATGGCTAGTTGCGGGCTTACCTCCAGTAGGTAGGGTCGATGTAGGTACATAGTACCATTGATAAGTGGCAGACCAGAACCCATAGCAGCGATGGCGCAAGCTGATATACACACTGTCCCTTCATCTACAAGAACAGGAAGCTCATACTCGTTGATAAGGTAACCCAGCTTGAGGCCCGCAAACATAAGGCCTCCAGGTCCCGATAGAACAACAAGATCGACATCATTTTGTAGCAGAATGTTCTCTACTTCATCTACCTGCTCAATTGTTGTAGAGCCGGAAACGTAGAGCCTACCCCCCTCAAGACGAACCTCAGCCTGTGCTGTTGTAGCTACAAACAAAGTGAGTAGCGCTGCGATAATCTTATTCATTACTGTCTTCCTTCTTGTGCTTCTGTTTACGTGGTATCACTTTAACCTTAGCCTCGACAACCCTTGGCCTATACTTAGGTTGCCTCAAGTCTTTAGCCATAGGGTTGCGAGTGCGTTTCATCAACTAACTCCCTTCATAACTTTCAAAGTAAGCCCCCCAAAGGTAAGCCCCCTTAGGGTCAGCCCCTTCAAAGTTAGTCCCTGTAAGGTTAGCCCCTTCAAAGTAAGCCTCTTCAAGGTTAGCCCCTGCAAGGTTAGCCTCTTCAAGGTTAGTCCCTGCAAGGTTAGCCCATCCAAGGTTAGCCCATTCAAGGTCAGCCCCCTTCAGGTTAGCCCCTGCAAGGTCAGCCCCTGCAAGGTCAGCCCCCTTCAGGTTAGCCCCTGCAAGGTTAGCCCCTGCAAGGTAAGCCCCTTCAAGTTTAGCCATCATAAGGCTAGCCCCTGTAAGGTTAGCCCCTTCAAAGTAAGCCTCTTCAAGGTTAGCCCCCTTCAGGTTAGCCCCTTCAAGGTAAGCCTCTTTAAGGTTAGCCACTTCAAGGTTAGCCCCTTCAAGGTTGGCCCACATCAGGTAAACCCCTTCAAGGTTAGCCCCCTTCAGGTTAGCCCCTTCAAGGTAAGCCCCTGCAAGGTTAGCCTTTTGAAGACAGGCTTTTGGCTCTATTGTGTAACCGTTGACTTCCATCACCGGTTCCTCCCGTTCCCACGTCCGTTGTCGCTGTGTCCTGTCCTGTCGTAGTTTCCTCCTTTGCCGTTGTTGGCCGAGGCATTCCCTTTGCTTCCAGATGGTTTAGAACCATTACCAGAACCACCATTGCCACTATTGCTACCACCAGAACCATCACCAGAGCTGTCGTTGTCTCCATCGTCACCATCCCAAGAACTGTCGTTGTCTCCATCGTCACCCTTTCTTTCCAAGCAGTTCTCTAAGGGAACAACCCGATACTTCCATTCATTGTCAACCAGCACCTTCTGCCTGCACTCGCAGTCTTCCTCTGTAGGATTGTCCGGATCACAAGTCCCAGCCCATGCAGTCGATGTAATTAAGATGAGTAGCATCACCAACACTACACCAGATACGATACCCCAGTTCTTCTTGTTGTGTACCATTACAGTCTCTCCTTATGTCAAGTCTACTACTTCGCAGGAACCTACGCAAGCGAATGTCTGGCTTCCCGCTGTGTTGTCTTCGACCTCGTACTCCTTGAAGGCTTCCCACACTACCGGCTTGTTGTTCTTCGCCACAAAGTCTTCGTAGTCTTCCTTGGAGATCGCCTGATATGGTGCCTGCTGGTATGTGTGTTCACTGTGTGGCAGGAAGGACACACCAGACATCTCGTCGAAGTGCTTGTATACAAAGGCACCCACCTCAGCCCACTCCTCCTCTCGCACAGACACGGTGATGGAAGGCTTGTGTTCACACCAGTGACGTTGGTACACCAGCCAAGTCTCTAACTGTTCAATAGCTGTCATGTCATCCCGTGTCACACACCCCTCTGGTGCTTTCACTGCAAACGAGAAGACTGTGGTGGACTGTGGCTTCATGACACAAGGTTCGTGAGGTACACCCTGATCCGCCATGAACATAGTCAGAGGATCTTTGTTGTCACCACGAACCGTGCGGATGTAGTATTCACTGTGGCGAGCGTGAATGCCAGAGGCACTATCAACAAGCTGTGACACTGTACCACTAGGCTTGACACAGGTAATGGCAGCAGACTGCGGGATACCCAACCTTTCCGACCACTCCTTATTGGTTTCAATAGCAATCTGGCGTAGGTGGTCAAGGGTCTTATCCAGTCCAGCATTGGCTAAAGTCAGCACCTTGTTATCCATGATGCCTGTCAAGCTAACTCCAAGTAGACGCTCTTCCTCTGTGTTGCGTTGCCATACCCTACGAAGGTAGGGGAAATGGGTGTAGGTAGACTGGATTGTACCGAGAATAGTAGCCAACTCTACCTTACGTTCCAAGTCCATGATGGTATCTTCAGCACGAACAACCACTTCTGTCAGGTTACAAAACTGGTAAGGGCGAAGGATGATCTCACTACAAGGGTTGGTTCCAAACTCCCAATCCTGGTCCCGACGACCGTTCTTTGCAGCCTGACGTTTACTGGCGGCACGATTGAAGATACCACGCTCACCACTACCACTCTCCACCAACGCAAGCCATTCCCGTAGGAAGGACTTCATGTCTGGCTTCTCTGTGTACGACACACTGTTGTTAGCCAAGGCACGTTGAGGTTCGTTGTCCCACCAAGATCCTGACTTAGCGTGACGCATACGGTCATCACTGAGGTTAGACAACGAGATCATTGCTGACCGACGTACCCCACCTACAACAACAACCTCACCAATCTTGCACATGATGTCATGGCATTCAATTGAAGACAGCTTGCGTCCCTTGGCACCTTTGAACTTGGCGACGGTGAAGTTGAACAGATCGACCAACGGTCCCGGCCCAGAGGCACGACCACCAAAGGTCTTTAGCTTGGCACCAGCAGGACGTACCTTGGAAACGTCCCACTTAGGCACCTCACCTGACCAGAGGAGGGCGAGAACCTGACGGTATGCCTTGGCCCAACCTTCCTTGCTGTCCTTGACAACCACTGTAGTCTCACTGTCAAACAACTCTTCAGGAACTTCAGGCAGCTTGTTGATGTACTGCCGTTCCACCGAGAACCCCACACCTGTACCACACAGCAGGATGAACATAGCCTCATCGAAAGACTTTGGGTCATCCACCGGCAGGTAGCTACAGTTGTACATACAGGTGTTGTCCCTGTCAGCAGCCTTTCCCGCTGTCATCATTGCTCGCATCGAAGGCATAACCTCAAGGTTAAGGATAGCCTGTTCGATGTCGTCAAAAAGTTCAGGCTCACTGACGTAGTCTGATACAATGTTCTTTACATAGCGGGAGACAGTCTCCTCCCAAGTCTCCCGTCGCCCCTCATCAGGCAACCACCGAGCGTAGCGGCTGATGGCAATGAAACGCATGTAGTCGTCCATAATCTCTCCTTACTTATTGATGCAGCTACTCAAGTCAACCTTGGGTGCGCTAGGGTTCTTGATGATCTTACCATCTTCTCTGCGCTTGATTGTTCCATCATCCTGACGCATCCGAGAGAGGTTGTTTTCGTGGACAAGTGAGAATGCCTTGTCGAGGTCGTACCCTCTGGCAATGGCGTACCCATACAGGACATACACAAGGTCAGCCATCTCTTTCAGTTCAGCTTCTGGGTCATTAAACCCTGCCTCCATCCACTCGTGGAACTCTTCGCAGACTAGGTCAGAGTACAGTTTCGCATCAGGGGACTGCATGCTGAGGTAGAGGAAGTCTTCCACCTTACCTTGGTGTGGTAGTTCATAGGTCATTTCTTGTCTCCGTAGTGCTTCTTGATGGTGGCTAGGCTTACAAACTGGGGTTCATACATACCCTTGTCAACACCCCTTTTTATTACCACACCTTTCCACCACTCTCCGTTTGCTTGACCTGCCCACTCTTCTGCGCCTCCCTTATAGCAGCCAGCGACAAGGCCAATCGCGTTAGCACCATCCTTAAAATACACGCTGCGCTTGTGGCTGTGACCAACAGTAGTGCTAACGTAGCGGGCTTGGATAAGTCCAAAAGCGTGATGAACGCCAGAGATAGGACGACCGTAGTTACCAGCACCAACAAAATGAGCATAATCGACGCCATCATATTGGTGAATACATGGAGCACCGTGTTGATATGGATGATACTCATCGAACCACTTGTTGGTGTTGAGGTGTTTGAACGATATCCCATATTTCTCCCCCTCCAGCCTTGGGTCATAAGCTATAGCAGTCTTGATGCGGTTCTCATGGTTACCCTCGAACCCAAAAAAGGCGGGCTTCTTGCGCTTGTTCTTCGTAAACTCGTGACGTATCCTTTCTTGGGCGTCGTTATAGCAGTTGATATCCTTTTCGTAGTTTTGAGTGACGATGGCTTCTGGCTTCCTTGTGTCGTAGCTATTGAGGGACTTCATGTCGGCCCCATCACCCAGGTCAACTACATAATCAGGCTTCAGGTCGTAGAGGAAGCGAGACAACCAAGTGAACCTCTCGTTACTGATGTCTGGTGAGGCATGGGAACAGGTTAGGACTACGACTGTTTTGTCAAAGCTCATAGTCTATTTCCTCATCCCAATCCAAAATTAGGTCACAGTCGTCATCGATCTCTAGCTCACCTTCCGCATACAAGTGATACAGATCGTCCACATAATCCTCTAGGCACTCATACTCAATCAACTCCTCATATTTCTGTTCACCCTCTTGCACCACACCTTGGGCTAGGTAGTAGCCCTTAGATTGCTTGGCCTTACCTAGTTCCAACAAAACCTTCATCGTCCTACTCCTTAGTCCAGTCTAGTGGGATCAAACCTTCTGCCCACTTGAAACCATGTTGATCGCACCACAGTGCATAAGTTGTGTTTGAAGTCTTGTTCAGCTTAGAGTTTGCATTACTGAACACGAACCTCACGTCTAGTTCTGGGTGTTGTTCCTGCACCAGCAAGTGCTTCACCCTATCCCTACTCAAGAAGCGCCCTTTTGTTTCCACGATGATTCCATTCTTTAGTACGAAGTCCGGCTTGTAGACTTTTGGACTTGTTAGGTAGGATATCTTCAGGCTTTCATACTCAAACTTTACGCCATGTGACCTAAGAAACTTGGCGTTGTCATGTTCAAGCCCAGACCTGTATCCTGCATCCCTAGCAGACTTCCTTACAGAGAACCTAGGCTTGCTCGCTGGCATTTTAGAGACACTTCTTACCGAGCGTCTGGTGGTTGCCATATCTCACCTTCCTTTCGCCGTATCCACAATAGGATGCCATTCTTGGTGACAGCTTCTACATCACCCTCATACGCATCCAGCACCCTGTTGTACAACTCCACCTCTGTGGTAGCACCTTCCAGCATCTTCTCTGCCTTCTTGGGGCCAACCTGCCACAGACCTTTGATGTTGTCTGCCCTGTCCCCTGTGAGGATTTGGGTGTAGAAGTTGTAGAGTCCAGTGAACTCATCCACCACAGTGAAAGAACCCTTGGTGATGTTATAGTGCTGACAAGGTATTTGTAGCAGGTCTTTGTCAACAGAAGCGATCACAGTGTCAGGTCCAAGCTGGGTTGCGTAAATACCCAAAAGGTCGTCAGCCTCCTCACCATCTGAAACAACGGCACCATACCCATTGTCAGAAGCTAGGTAGTCCCTAACACCAGACCAAAATTCGGGCTTTTCCTGTGGCCTATGCGCCTTGTAGTCGTCCGCATAGTCATGGCGGTAGTTGCCCTTGCCAGTTAGGAAAACCTTGTAAGGTCCGAAACCATCAAAGGTGTTGTCGAGGATGATCCTTTCCATGAGATCATCACACAGGTCATACGCATCCTCCAAAGTCTCTACATCCCTACCACAAGCAGCGCGGTAGACAACTATGTCACCATCCACAAGAAGCATTTTAGACCCCCGTTTCTAAGATCAGCCTGTCCAGATACCATCTAGCCTTGCTAAGGTCTTGCTGTGGGTTGCCCTTATACTGCCAACGATGCAGGTACTTCTTGGTACAACCTTCCAGATAACCTTTGAAAGCCTCTGGGGTCATGTTGTCTTTTAGGTAGTCAATACACTCGATATTGCCATTGTTGTAGTGAGGGGGTTTGTTAACTAGATCAGACATTCATCAACTCCTTCCAGGACACGGGAAAATTACGTCCCATTATTTCAGATATCTTGTTAGCTACAATACGGGTTTCTGCCTGTGCATCAGGAGCGCACCGTAGCTTACACATAGCAGCGAAGGCATCCAGACTACCTGACCACCACCATTCTGTCATGGTAGACAGGGGAAGCACCGTTCTGGCTTGTTCTTCACACACACCGTGATCTAACAGGTGTTTGTAGAGCCTAGCACAGTCATTCATCAAGTAGCCGTAGTGCTTGTCAAACCCTTCACAATCTGTATGCGCTGCACCACTTCCTTGCTTCTTGTCCGTAGTGGCCTCCCTCCACTCTGGCTCGTAGAACTCTGGTTCACTACTTACATACCGTCGTGACACCTCGTTCCATCTAAGGAACTTATGCTTCACCAGTTGTCGGGCCACAAAGATTGGAGCCTTGACGGTGAACGATGCAAAGCAGTGACCAAAAGGACTGATGTGCTTGTGTTTTGCGAGGTAAGCGATAAGCGCCTTATCACCTAGTCCCATCTCTGTCTTATGTTTGGAGAACGACACGCGGGCAGCATTTACGACAGTCAGGTCATCACCCATAACATCGTTGCAGGAAACTTGGATATCACTCTTCATTATCTTCGCCCCCTTTGCTTAAGATATCCACTAGCTCTAAGACAAAAGTCTCAAGCCCGTGGTGGGCAATATCCAGTTCATCAATCCTGTCCGACAACCTTTTCTGGTTCCATGCCATAACCAGCAGTACAACCAGCGTGGTGAAATTAACCACTTCCATTATAGACACAGTCAGCATGCCGTTCCCCTTTTGTGGCCTCTAATTAGAAGCGGTCAACACCATCGTCAAACTCTTCACGCTCCCAAGCCACATGCTCAAGAACCGCAAGGCGTTCAAGGCGCACGATAGAACCTTTGTCACCTTTGAAGACCGAAACCTTGACGACAGCCTTGGTGCCGTTCCCAAGCTCACCGTCTTCAAACGTCCAACGCTTGGTGCTTTCTCCTTCAGTGAAGTCGAACACTTTAGGTGCGCCACCATAATTCTCAAAGGTGGGATGGTTGTTGTTCCGCTTGAGGCGGAAGTATTTCCCCAGCCCCAGACCCTCGGTTCCCTCCTTCAAGGTCTTATGGCCATTGACGGCCTTGGGTGCGCCAGCGTCGAAGAACTTTTCAATATCCTCCTCGGTCTCAGGGTAGAAGTTCACGTTGTACTGCCCACCAACGTGCTGGTGGAACTCGTGATTGTCGATGTTTTCCTCAAACACCCGAGCATATTCCAGGTATCCGGTCATCGTGATCCAGTTGGTCTTAGACATTAGAAATCTCCTCAGTTGCCTAGTGTACTTCGCTGTAGTTGTTACCTACAGAATAGTCAATCCCAAAAGGGACATTCAGTTTCAGTTCGTCGTTCAGTTTTTTGATGCATTCCTCCAGCATAGCACAATCAAAGTCCGGATCGGTGCTGTCCACGACTATCTCATCATGGAATTGACCAACGACCCTTAACCCCTCCTTCTTGACCAGCCTCACAAATGTGTCAAACACGAAGACACCTGTGGACTGGTTTGTAGTAGACCAGCGGTCTTTTTCATTACGCAAACTGTACCAGAAGCCCGAGACCTCGTTGTAAATCCACTTCTCGGTGCCATAGGGGTAGACCCTGCGGCTTTCGGCAACCTGCTTTACAGCCTTGTTGCGTTCCCAATAGGCTTCAATCAGGTCACGCGCCTTTGCAACACTAAGACCAGTAGCTCGGGCCAGAGTTTTAGGCCCGACACCGTAGACACAGGCGTAGTTGGCCGCCTTGTAGGACTTTCTGATAGCCGCGACATCCGGTCTCTTTCCTTCATTGAAGCCGTCGATATCTTCTTGCGACAACTCACCAGCATGCTTTGCAAGGTCGAGGTGTGGATCGTAACCCTCTTTCTCCATCTCCGCTACATACTCTGGGTCAATAGGTTGCATGTAGTGGCGCTTGGTTGTGTCTTCCAAAGATACCATGTCGCAACCGATAAGGCTGCATCCATCGCTCGCTACCAAACAACCCCTTACCTCCTTTCCCCAAGGCTTGTCCACCCCCGGCAGGTTGACCAGAGGCTTTCTATGCTTGAACCTCAGGGTGTTTGTTAGACCAGCAACCCCAGCATTTAGCTTACCGTCTGGGCCGACACATTCCAGGAAACCCTTCACTATGCCGAGACGGTGCGTGAGAACAGTTAAGTCCTCTAGGTGTTTGACCGCTGGTTCCTTGCTTATCAGGTCTGTCACGCTCCTACACAAATCCGACCCATCCCGAACCTGTTCGATCTTCCGCTCCTCATCCCCGTTGCGGACGAACTTGAAAGTCTTAGGCTCACATCCGAGACTGTATAGCCAGTCTTTGACCTGTTCAGGGGAATTGGGATTACCGGGTTCCTCTTCTACGAGAACCTTTACCGGCGCACATGTTGAT
>Ga0099849_1000972_pt1 | contig 13430 bp, 12 predicted proteins | sample CB_VirMetaG_4_FD_78177 | JGI IMG/M metagenome (GOLD analysis project Ga0099849, IMG submission 78177) | Freshwater to marine saline gradient viral communities from Chesapeake Bay - CB_1508_1M Viral MetaG | ecosystem: Environmental > Aquatic > Marine > Coastal | place: USA: Chesapeake Bay... | reverse complement strand
GTCAGTGCCATTGACTATTGACTTACCTGTCGGCGAGTCAGTGCTAAGTGTCGGCGCTGTCGAGCCACTGTGTATGCCCGTCTTTCCAGCCACTACCTCTTGTAATTCTTCATTGCCGCCGCCGCTAACATCTGCAATAGAGTTACACGGCCAGTAATACGTTAGCCCCTCTGACGGCACCTCATGCAAAACTTCATCGCCATTAATCTGATCTGCGCCAACGGCATTATCATCAATCTCAGCATCACCGACTGTATCTAGATTAGCTAAGTTACCCAGCGCACCTTTAGTCGCGTTTATCGTGCTAGTGTCACTGTCTGGGTTTCTATCCGATACTGCATCAGATCCTTCGCCTGACGGGAATCGACGCGCTCTCACCCAGTAGTAACGCTCATCGTTCTCGACAATAGGATCAACGCCATTAGACTCGTCGTGGATAAACTGTGTACCAAGCGTCTCACCGATCTTGACCGCGCTTGACCAGCTAGAGTTAGGCGATGCAAACACCTCGATGGCAATGATGCCTGTCATGTTCTCTGGGTTAGTCCAATCTAACTCGATACTCTCGACATGAGCCGTAGCACTCAGACCGCTAGGATCAGGTACGCCAAAGAACCCCTGCTGTATACCGCCCGCAGGAGTAACCGTGGAATAGCCGCTCTGCGCGAGATCCGCATACGATGAAGAGTCGTCCTCCCGCAGCGTAAGATTTACACCGCCCGATCCTGATTCACTAAGCGTCCAGCCCAGACATACGAATGTCTTATTGGTGTACCCAAACTCGGAGAGCGTCACGCTTACACGATCACCAACAGAGATATTGACGCCAGCCAGATTAGTCGGGAACGTAAGTACCTTCTGCAGGTCACTAAGCTGTATGAGCTTGTGAGCAATCCGCTGCGCCATGTATCGGCTATTGGTCATGCTCAGTTTGAGTTCGCGTGTTAGCTCTTCGTTGTTGTCACGAGTCAGTGCGCTAGTGATCTGAACCTTCGGGAACTCGATCTCTTTGTAGTTCTTAGTCGGATCAATGAACGTGCCTGTGATCGTATTGAACCGCTCATTACGCTCAAAGGAAGTCTTCAGCTTAACAGGGCCATTCATGTGATCTTCAGTCAGCGTCATTCCTAAACCGACAGCTTCAAATGCCCCTGCTCTAATCACGTACTTACCGTTTGTATAGGTAAGCATTCCGTTCATCGAAGACAGGATCTTATTAATATTTGCTTTGTGTGTGGTAGTGCCGAAAACCACACCGTTACACGTATAACGCTTCTCTGATCCTCCAGGCACACTTACTGATGTATCACAAACGTCAGCCGCATCAACCGCTTTAGCCAGATCAATACGGTCTAAGTCGATGTTCATGCCAAAGCGATCATCCGTGAGGTAGTCAACCAAGCACCAGACTGGATTCTCTGACCACGTCCAAGTTGATGAATCATTAGCTCGTTGAGTGTTAACGCCCCCTATCAAATCGGAATCGTAATAGGTGCTGGTGCTGTCCTGACGAGGATCGTAAACCTTCTTACCTTTAACGAGAGCCTTAATGTCGTTAGGAAGATACTTGTCCCATGTGTCTTGACTCTTCTTCGTCAGAGTGAACTTCGTGACGATGTAGGTAAGGTTTGTTCCTATGTGCTCATTCGTATTTATTGTTGCGAAAGCCCCATTAAGGACAGAGTCTGCTGTTGTTTGACTGCCTGTTAGCTTTCGGATAACGCAGATAGTATCGCCGCTTTTTGGCCCGAATATTCCTGAAGTTACGTCACCATTTGCGGCAATACTTGAGCTTGGGATACGCTCATCGTCAAAGTAAATGTCTGAAATAGAGTCAGAAGGATGACCCGCTAAGACGATGGCGTGATACAGGTCGCGGTTTTTCTCACCTGCAACACCGACAAAGCTGATAGGGCCAGATACTAGAGCCTCACCATAGATGAGCTTCTGTGGCTCTACAGTGCCTCTTACGGTCGCTTGACGACTACGGTCACTGTCTATGTTAGGAACGCTGTATAGCTCTGAAATTAGCTTCTGAGCGGCTACAGCACCCGCTACTACAGCGGCAGCGCCGACAGCCATCGCAACACCAGCACTAGCAGCACCAGCCCCAAGTGCAGATCCAATAGCTACGAGGTTTGAGCCGATAAAACTTACGACTGCTGCTGGCATTCCCAACTCCTTACGATGTATCTATCTGGTATCGTCGTGAGTCCGCGCTTAGTGACGACGGCCACTGACTCCCCCAATTTTACCCCCATCAGCAGTCCGATACGAGGTAAATCACACATGACGGGATGACCAGCCGTGGGATAGTCAACAGGATCGCCAAGAACCCTGTCGATGAGGTTCATAAACCCATTATGAGAATCTATGATCTCATTAGCTTGATCTTCTGAGCTATAAACAAGCTCATGGCTGTAATCAATGCCATGCAACTCTTTTATTATGAATACCGTGAAAGATACGCAGTCGCGTTTGCCGTACTCGAACTCACCTTTTTCCCAGCGATTAAGAGCAGACAGGATTTTAGCCGATTGCATCAACGGGTATACCTTGCATTTTCCTACCTGTGCTGCGGGTCTCCTCTGTCGTCGTTTGGGCCGCCTGGCTGACCGCGACCACCGCCGCCATAACCGACACCAAGGTTTCCGCTATTCTTGTCCTTCCAGAGTATCTTGACGCCTGTAATCTCGTGCAGGTACTCAAAGAACAAGTCATTAGAATCAACGCGCTGCTGTTCCGCGTGAGTGTACTTGAGGTTACGCGAACGATTGATCTTGGCCATCTCAGACTCACACGTAAGCTGTATGATGTCTTCACCCTGCGATCCAGCCGTTAGCGTCATGACATCCATAAAGCCAGACCAAATCTTGTTAGGGTCTTCTATCAGTGCCTCATCTGCATCTAACAGCCCAAGATAGATATCTACATCACGCAGGAAGTAGTCTTCTGTGCCCGCTGTGCCGATATCAGAGATCGTAGAGTCGATACCAGACAGTGTTAGCGTAATGTTGTAGGGCGCAATGTCAGCACCTTCTTCGATGCTAGACACCGAGCCAAAGTCACCTACGCCTAGCCAGTTATTACCACCCCAAGTGAACGTGCCAATACTGTCATGTAGGTACAAAGTGCTACTAGAGAAGTCTAGCTTGGCGAACGTAACAGGGCGTACAACGTCAGCCTTCAGTGCATTAACAACCGCTGTAGATAAACCGCGACTCATGCCAAGACGTCCTCGATAGCCTCAATCGTGATCGAGCTTATGTACTTAGACTCCGTACTCCATCGTGGCGTATTAGTCATCATAAACACACCAAAGGGCGCGAATATCTGTACAGCGTCATCATTATCGGTTGGCTTGCGTATGGGTGGTGCAATGCTAACGGTCAGAGTACCCGTTCCACTGGAATCTACATCCGCAGTCACCATGTGCAATTCGTTGTTGAATGACAGGTAGTCACCAGCCTTGAAGAAGTCAGTCACGCTAGCTGTAGCGCCATCCAAGTCAATAGACGAGCCAGTCTGACCAGCACCAGCTACAAGTACGCTTTGTGGAGAAGTAGCCGCACCGTTACGAACTCGACCGTAATCTTCTAGTCTCATGCGGTGTGTCTGACCATCCATCTTAGCGATAAACGCCTGCAACTCTGCTCTGTCGCTACCTGACAGGTTGCTGAAGGTCATGCGTGTCTTCCAGAACGAGCCTTTGCGCGAGAGCGTCTGTACTGCTCCGCTAGTCGGACTCTGAAACTGACGAGAGTTAGTCACTAGCTCGAACGTCTGCGACGTAGGAGTAATGCTAGGGAAGTTGTACGTTGCCATTACATGCGCCCTCTACGCATCATGTTATGTACCTGTTCAACCGTCTGTCGCGATGATTGTGTCACAGCAATCGCGATCTTCTCGTCAACATCCTGATTACCTGATGCGTCAATGTTGTTAATGATGGTAATACCTTGCCCTTGGCCTCGTGTGTGGTCAATGACTGTTTCGTTGGGGTGCAGAATAGCTGGGAAGCCGCCACGACCATCTATGCCGCCAGATCGTGCGCCCATTCCAGTAAAGCCACCGCCCTCAAATGAGCCACCTGCCGCCGCCAGCGCTTGGGCGAGACCGACTGTGCTATACAATCCAGCTGCACCCGCCGCAGCCGCGCCACCTGCCGTAGCAACTGAAACCAATGCCGCTGGTGTTGCAGCAGCCGCACCAATCTTAGCCATAGCCGCCGCATTCGCCATAACGCTAGATGACAGCGCACCTGCCTCTACTTGCTTAGCGATGACTGCTTGCTTAACGCGCTCAATGCCCATTTTGATGATGCTCTTCAAAAGCTCATCCATGATCGAGCGACCTAACATTCTCATAGCCTCGCTTGCGCTCTGACCTTGAGTGATGAACTGCATCATTGCATCTTCGGCAGACTGCTCTAAATGCTGTAAACCGCCTACAAGTCTTAACTGAGCATCTAGCTGATTTTCAAGATCCGCTTGTCGTAGAGCTTGTAACGCCGCTTTTTTCTCAGTCTCGGAAATGATCTCAGCATCACGAGCCGCTTGTATCGACGCGATCTTAGCTATCATCGCCTCTTCAAATACCGCTCGCTCGTCTTGTATGCCTTGTATGGCCTGTTTTCTTAAAGCCTGTAAATCTTTGATATTCTTGATGAGCTTTTTCTGCTTCTCATCTTCAGTATCAGCTTCCTCTTCTTCTGGCTTGCCTTCTAGCTTGGCTAGGTTCTGCTTGTGCCTTTCCCTTAACGCCTCAATAAGTCTATTTCTGCGCTCTTCAGACCCTACCGCCTTTAAACTTGCGTTTTCTATGATTGCAAGCTCTTCAGCAAAAGTTCGCTCTAATATACCCTCTCTGCCTACAGAGAAATCAATAAGACTCTGTAAGAGATCCTCTTCCCTTTTCTTTTCTGCTCTAGCTCGCCTTTCTGCGTCAGCTTCTGCCTTCTTATCTTCAGCCCGTTTTTTCCTAGCTGCTTCTTGCTTCTTTGCCTCAGCATCCATCGCGGCAAATGCTGCGTCAATTCTATCGAGATCGTCTTGCGTAGCACCCTTGGTAATGGCTTGCTGTCTAGCTAACTCATGAGCCGACAGCCTAGCTGCCTCAGCCTGATCCTCAAATCCTTTTACCAGATCCTCAAGTGTCTTCTTTCGCTCTTTCTCTGCCTCAGCCGCCTCTAGCTCTGACTGGATGTTGGGCTTTAACGCCTCAGTGTTTTCTTTGATTTTATTGGTTAGGTCTTGTTCTGATTGGTTAAGCTCATCTGTTGTGCCATTCAGCATCAACATAACTTTTGCCATACCCATCATCATGAAGTTATTAGTTTTTCGAGCGCCCCTCAATCTAGCCTCAAAGCGGGCGGCATTTTCTAGCTTCTCTGGTAGGTCAGCAAGCTCAGTGATGTAGTCAGCAGTTTGATCTCTGACATCCTGACGGAGCCTAGTATCTAATATGTTCTGATAAGCCAATTCAGCAACAGACAACATGCCTAGCTCTCGCCGCTGCTCTGTTATCTTGTTTACGAATTCTTCTACTTCTTGCGAGGCATCGGCCACCTCACTGGTGAGACCGACTTTGATTGCAGCACCTACAGCCAACAATGCGCCGAGCATTGCACCACCAGGCCCGAAGAGAGACGCGACCTGAGAACCCTGCTGGCCTAAGATAATAAAGGCATCAGTACCCATCTGAGCCTGTACCGCGACGTCCTGTATCTGGTGGCCTACCTGCCCAAAGCCACCACGGATCATACGCAGGCTACCATTGAGGTTTTTATTCTTTTGTATGTCTTTTTCTTTTAGTTCAGTGAGGCGCTGTATTCTTTTCGCGGCCTCAATTTGCTCTTTCGTAGCGTTGTTTTGTTCGAGACGATATATCTCAAGCTGCTGCTTAGTCATCCCAAGCGTCTTACGATAATCCTCCATTCTCTTGAGGGTATCTTTGACGGCTTTTTCATTCTTTTTTGTAGCGCGCGTAGCACTATCAAAGACTTCGTTAACGCCGTCGTCTTTTGCTTGGATTTGGATTACGATTGGATCTGTGTTGCTCACGCTCTTGCCTTTTCGCCCTTATACTGAAAAACGTCCACCAATGTTGGAACTCAGTGGGCGTCATTGCCAAAATCGTGCTAACTGTCTGACCAAGATGTTCCGCTAGCTCAAAGACCCTGTAAAGCTCAGTCGGGTTCCCTTGGTCGTCCGTTAGTTTTTTTCGCGATCCTCTTCCTTCTGGGTCTGGAACGCTAATACTTCATTTGCAACACGCTCCACGACTGATGAGGACGCATGACGACGCAGCTTCACCTTGTCACCAATGTCGAATACGGGGTTGCCCTCGCTATCGACTACGCCAAAGATGATCGCATACACCATGTAGTCGTGGATGTCGTCTTGAGAACGCGCATTTAACTTTGCCTTGTCCTCAATAGTCAGATTCTTGACGTAGAGAGTCGCTTCCCACTCGGGAACTTCGATCTCCCTAACGCCAAGATTACTGAAGTGCTGAACTACAGTATCAATTAGCTTGCTCATTAGACGGTGCCTTCAGTCAGTGCTCCACTACCCTGTGCAGAGAAGCTAGCCTCTACAAAACCGTCAAATGATGCCGACTTGCTCACCGAAGTGATAGTCGCTGTGCCTGACCACTCGTAGTCACCTGAATTGTTACCCGTGGGATACAGTTTCAGAGTGATTGAAGCGCCTTCTGTCAGAGTCTGCTGACCAGTAGTGTCAGTAGGATCCCAGAACGCTGTGAATGATGCAGTCCATGACTTCTGAGTAGCAACGTGTGTCATCCACGCATCGCCCATTACAGTGTCATCTGCGACTTCTGATGTAGTCTCTAAAGACCAGTCTCTAATTTCAGCAACAGCGTTTGACCCGCTGTAAACTGCCCCGTCCTTACCAATGTTTGTAGCCATTTTTACGCCCTCACGAAAAAATAAATATGTCCGATTTTACTAACCTTCTGGGCTGCCCTCAACCGCTAGATAATGCACCTCACAAGTAAGGCGTCCTACCATGACGGGTTGATCGCCGTCAGCCGAGAAGTCAGTGTCAAATGAGATGACTCGTGTATCTATCGCCAAGCCGCCTCGTGTTAGATCCGTATACAACGCTTCCTCTATATCTGCGCTTATCTGATCTACCATTTCATCGTATGTGGAAGTCATCTTAACGTAGACTTCAATTCGCGCAGATAACTTCTTCTGCAAAGTTCTTGGTGGTCTCATGCTTGGATACTGAGACGTTTCATTCACCGTATAAACACATATTCCAGGCAATACACTTGAGTGCATAGGAAATACGCGAGTGTCAAAACAGTTACTGCCTGTATTGGCTAGGCCAGTCAGAGTAGTAACAAGGTTCTGACGAATTCTTGTGCGGATATGACTCATTGCTTCTCCAGAGCCAGTTCAGTGATACCTGTACCATCGGGCATGACCACCCGTATGGTGTAATCAGTATTGACCGCATCTACTGGCACGGTCACTGTGTCCCCTTCCGCTAGGGTAGACACCTCAGAAGTCACGCAAGTGAGACGCGGCTGATCGAGCGAGAAAGCGACAAAACCGCCAGCTTCCTCAAGCGCGTGTTGTGCATCATATATCGCAGTAAACGATACAGAGCCGCCACCAGTTGGCGAGCCAGTACAGGCCACACCAAAGTCAGCTAACAACACCTGTCGATCATCCAGCGTCTCTACGGCCATTACTTAGCTTTTGCCTTAGTAGTCCGCTTGCGTGTCTTTGGCTTGTCTTCTGAGCCTTCTGCGCCTACAGCACGATTTGTTGTCGTAGGTTCGGCAGCAGGTGCAATACGCCCAATACCCATGAGAGATTCAGCAAGACGACCATCGAGTTCGACTTCCTGACCCACGCGGTATGTCTTACCAGCAATTACACAACCCTTAATAACTTCGTATTTCATACATCCTCCTTAGAGAAAACCCGCCCCGAAGGGCGGGCTACTAGCCTTATGCTCCGTCGTTACCCTTAGCGAAGCTGACTGCGTGACGTACCGCAACGTCCATTGACTGCAATGCAACAACGCGGACAGTACCAGTTGTTGATGCAGTGTATGGATCGACTACGAGGTCGAGGCCACCAAAGAAGCCTACGAGCAGGTCGCTAAAGTTACCGAAGTAAAGGTTTCCAGCAGTACCTTGGTTAGACACGATCGCACGGTATCCGTTGATAGTGCCACCAGGCTCAACTACGAACTGTGCAGTACCAGACGCCTTCTCAGTCGTCTTCAATGCACCGTACATGGCCGCTGGCAGAATGTATGCCAAGTTGCCCATAAGCGCATTGTCCTCTGCAAGTGCAGTCTCAAGTGTGACTACTTCAGCAAAGGTTGGGTTTGCAGCAGCGAAGTTGGTAACGCTGTTGATGCCAGACGTGTTCAAGATACCAGTAGGCTGGCCGCTTGAACCTGAGCCTTCGAGACCAGCCAAGTCAATCGCAAGAGCAATTGCTGTAGCAAGGTCATCACGGATCAGAGCTTCGACATCCATGCTTGACTGAATCATGAGCTGCCTGGTCACATCCGTGAATGCACCCAAAGTTTTCGGGGTCATCGCGATGTTGCCGACAGTCATTTCTGACTCAGTTGCCGCTCCACCCTCAGAAGCAATCCATGCCGCTGATGCAGCTGCTGTCTTCTTAGGGATGCGGACGTCGCCTGACAGACCGTTCAGAGTACGTGCGCCCGCCTGCATTACGCTAGAAGCGTTACGCAGTACGTCGATGAAGTCTGCCCCGCGATAATCTTCGCCGAACAAATCTGCTTCATCCGCTGAGTTAAGGTCACGCTTCCAAGTACGCATAACGTCTGTTGGGAGCATGATGCCTTGAGCGGCACGACCGAACTCGGCAGCAGCAGCCTCTGAACACTCGAATTCGAATGCGGCAGCTTCCTGAGCGCGACGGTCAGTTGGGTTAGCAAGTGCATGAATAGCGCGAACGAGAGAGAACTTCTTAAGTTCCTTCTCAGTCATGCCGATGTCCTGCGACTCAAGAGCGCGCTCTGAACCGATTACATCCAACAATTCGCCACGGAACTCAGCTACAGAACGACCTTCTGCGATTGCTCGCTTGGCCATTTCTGACTGATTGTGACGAGCGCCTAGCTCAACGATTTGAGCTGCGTCTTTTTGAGCGGCTTTACGAGCTTCCAACTCGATTGCCGCAACGTCTACTTCGTTTGTCATGGGAGTTTCCTCTTTAACAGTTACAGTTACGGGTTCGGATGAAGCATCGCTTGATCGCCCAACTCCCACGGAGACATCCGCTGGAATTGATACCAAACTGGCTTCGAGGACACGCCAAGACTTAGCGACATATTTGTCGGTGCCTTGCCGTTCCATTTTGTTGATAGCGTACCCAATGGATATGTTTGCGCGAATGCCATCAACAACATCGTCGAATGCTTCTCGGGCAAGTCCGTTCTTTCCAAAACGCACCGTCGCACGGAGACGCCGTGCCGAGCCGTCGAGATCGACAGATTCCACTACACCGATTTGCTTAGTTGGATCGTGATCCATTAGCAACGGCATACGCCCACTGCGGGCGAATTCAAGATCAATAGCCTCTTCAGAGTGCTCAAGTATTTCTACACCGAATGAACGCTCTACAGGTTCTTCTGAGCTAAGTGCCATTGAGACACGACGCTCATCTGCATTGATGGGGGACGCATCCATACCCATCGCTCGTTTGGAGTAATCTGGATCTACCATAGATCGCTCCTCCTCTTCTTCCACAGCCATTTCTGGCTCTTCTGACTTAGCATATTCAATGATGAAAGAATCGTCAGTCTCAGTCACAGCTTTGATATGACGCTCTTCCTCATCGTAATAACGCTCACTGATCTTAGTGAGTGCGGAGAAACGGTGCCCGACCTTGCGATCTGTTGGCTCACCATCTCTATAGAGTGTAATAAGCGCCACTGGATCGTCCTCAGTGCCTGTCAGAGTAAAATCTGAATCTGGCACATTGACATCGCCGTCTCGCTCAATCCGATCAATTTTCCCTTGTGCGCGACCGCCAGAGCTATTCCAGCTAACCATATCACCGACTTTCAACTCATCGGGTTCTGCTCTAGTTTCCATTTCCATCTCGTCGCTCCTCTCGTCTATTGCGTCGAGTCGTTTGACTGCTTTTCTACTGAATGAGAAGCCTGGATCTCCTCCCCAGAGTGCCCATGCGATGCGTCCTGCGGATGGCCAGCCTTCTTCGCCCTTGTCAAAACCTTTACCTTGCTTATCCACTTCATGTCGACTAAAGAAACTATACATGCGACGGACAGTGCTAGCAGATAGCTCCCGCCCATTAACAATATCACGAGCACGAGCAACACCGACCGCAGTACCACCCCGACCATGTTCTTTGCGCCAATCAAGGCCACGGCGAGCCTCTGAGCGCATTCCTTCAGTAGGTTTAAGATCAATGTCTTCACCCTTGTACTTCGCCATCTGAATCTCCCATTACATCTGGCTCGATACCTACTTGTACCGCACCAAACGGCTCTAACGCATACTTCACGTTGAATTGCTCCATCAGATCTTTGTCCCGCTGAATCTCTGCAAGTAGCTCTTCAGTATCCTTGCCATAGTTAGACGCCACATCCTGCAAGCTAAGAACGCCGTTCTTCATACCTAAGATCGCCGCATTCATCTCTTTCATTGGGTCTACCCAGTTCCACGCTCGACCACGGAACTCAGATGCTTGAGCAAACTTGTCGAAAGTAGCCATAGGCATAAACACCGATTCAACTTCCATCGCAGCGGCTAGCCAAGCCTCATAAACAGGACGAATGAAGTGGTCGATCATTATTTGCTGGCAGTTGCGATAGTAATCTCGCTCTTCTAGCGCACCCTGACGGATTGAACTGTACGAAGTAGCCTCAAGATCGTTGGCTAATGACGTGTAAGAGATACCTAACCCTGAAGCCACACCCTTGAGTACAGACTTGTGGAAGCTATCAAACTCGCTCGTAGGGTAGCCAACGTCGAAGGTCTTCAGATCAACCCCCTGCGGCAACTGATGAAACGTACCTGGCTGGGCATCTATGAGCGGTACATTCCCGTCCATCTCGTCAGCAGTAAAACCATCACCGCTAGGGGAAGTGAAGAATCCCATCTTAGATGCGCCCATACGAGCGGCTACGATAGATGCTTCACGCCACCCGTTAAGCTGTTTGATGCTTGCCATCGCTGGAGACATCCACGGCTCACCGCGAGTCTGTCCAGCACGTAACGGCTGGAATACATGGATGACCTTATCGGCAGGCACGACTTTATGCTTAGGCGACTTCACCATACTAGCGAAATCATAATCGCCTGGATGTGAGGTAAGTAGGTGATAGGCTACGGGTCTGCGGAACTTATCTAGCTCCACGCCCATTCTGATCTCTCTGCCGTTATCTAAGCGCTCATTCTTCTCCTCATCAACCTGATCTGGCTCGATAAACTCCAGAGTGAACGAATCGTGGAACGAATTACCTCGATGCTTGATGATGAACACCTCACCGTCACGCGCCAAGCCTTCCATCACCATTTTCTGCACGTCTACCCACGACATTTTGCCGTCTGCGGTGCAATTTCCACGCTTTCCCCACGTTTTAAACGCTGTTTCGATAGCTGTATTGCCATCTGTATCAAGCGCACCACGCGGATCTAGCGCCTTTACTTGCAGCTTAAAACCATGCTGACCGACCACGTTTGTCTTCAGCAGATTGAAATATCGGCGTGCGTACTCGTTATTTCGAGCCAAATCACGCGATCTAGCCCGCATTCTGGTGATTACAGGGTGTAATTCACTGTCTGGAGACCGCTGGGAGTCAACATAGTCGGCAAACAGGCGACCAGTGCTCGCAGCGTGGTACGAACGCTTGAAAACCTTCGTTTTTTCGGGTGTTTCTGGCTTTTTGCCTGTTAGCCTATCAAATAGTCCCATATCAGAACCTTACCTGTATGGTTGAGCCGTTTTTCTTGCCTCTTTTCACCAAAGCATCGTTTTTATGCTTCACAACCTCGCGTCGGTAGTAATCTCGCGCATCTACAAGCTCTTGAAAGCTCAATTTGGTCAAAGAACGGCCCGCGATTGAGTAAGAAGACACGTCTGAGTCCGCTTTACCCTCTAATAGGCTCTCAATCTTAGTCAGCATCTTCTCGGCGTGTATCCGAGGGTCAGCCTGATTGTCATCCATATCAGGAATGAACTCGAAATCGCCGATATCAACGACAATTCGGTTTCCTGAGCTAGTTTGAGTGATTTCAAGCTGCCAATGGTACAAACCAGCGTCGTAAGTGGCGCTTTCGGCAGAAGTTATCGTAAAAAGGTAGTAATCAGCGCTCTCTGTGGCCGCTATTTTGTGTTCTGTAGCACCGCCACCAGTAATTCGAGCCACATATTCAGCAGAATGAGTCGCAACGGGGTAGTCAGCTACTAAATCTGACCGTTTCCACTGTACAAAATCGCCTACTACGACTTCAGTGGGTTCCCCTTCTGGAGCGTTTGCAGCGTCGAATAAGTTTGCCATAGCCTATCATCGCCAAGAATTCGCGAAGTTCCCCTTACGCGGATGACGTGGCACAAACGGCTCTTGTCTCCTTTCGGGTTCACTTTCCTGTTTTTGCGGTTGCTCCTGCCCCGTCATTTTGTCTGCCAAGGCATTTACATTCACCCCGAGTATACTATAGGCGGCGATTGAGTACACCATGCAATCGAGTGCCTCATTTCTGGGCCTTACCTTCTCAAAAACACGTTTTTTGAAGCCCCTGTGGAACCTAGTGACCGCTTTTTCGGCTGTAAGTTGGCGAAAATACTCGTCTTGCAGGATATCGTTGAAGTGAACGTACCCAGAACCCGACTCTTTGATCCTGAGACGTGCAAATATCAAATCTTTTACCGTATCGACGCCAACTGGGAATAACGGGCACTTTACGGTGTTATTTTTACTTGGACGACCCGCTATTGCCTTGCCATCACCGCCAACACCCTTAATTGCAAAGATTCGACGGTGTTGGTTCTTCTTGCAGTAGGCATAAACGCTGTTAGTGAAGTGACCACCGCTATCCACCGCTGCAGCACGTATCATCAGCGTTCTGCCTGACTCCGTTTCGTATTGTTTGTTCAGTTGCGTGTCTAAATCGTTCCAAAGATGTGGTGTAGACGGATCGCCGTACAAAGTAATGTGATCCAAAACGTAGGATTCATCGTCTTTGCCCCACCCTTGCACAGTCATCTCTAGTCGATTGTCCTGCACGTCCACACCAGCGGTCAGTACCATGACTTCCTCGGGAACGGACAACATCTTCTCTCTTCTGTCCGCTAGCTCAAAGTCATCAATCTGCTCGCCAGCATCCTCCCATGTCTCGCCGAGATAAGTGTTTGTCCACACTCGTAACTGCTCTGGGTT
>Ga0099849_1000971_pt1 | contig 13431 bp, 12 predicted proteins | sample CB_VirMetaG_4_FD_78177 | JGI IMG/M metagenome (GOLD analysis project Ga0099849, IMG submission 78177) | Freshwater to marine saline gradient viral communities from Chesapeake Bay - CB_1508_1M Viral MetaG | ecosystem: Environmental > Aquatic > Marine > Coastal | place: USA: Chesapeake Bay... | reverse complement strand
CTTTTTCAAAGTTAAGCAAGATCTCTGACATTTCAGACACACTATCTAAACAGACGGTATCGTATTGTAGTTCCCCGCTTTTAAGCAATTCATTAATTTCTAAAATCTCTTGTGCTTCTTTCACCTGGATTACATCAACATCCTCTCGGTCTCTAACTGAGAGTAGACCAGATTCCATATCGATAATTAATTTTCTGCCAGGAGCAGTTGCACAAAGCGTAGTTTTACCAGCACCCGCGGCGCCGTATATAAGTATTTTAGCCCCCTGATCATTAACGAGATCATTCGGCTTAACAATTCTATCTTTTAAAGACATAATTCTCTTCTCCGAAGTTATTGAAAAATTATAAAATAAAATTTACTATATGTAAATTATTCAATATCGGTATTGTAGATGATTAGAAAAGACGCAGTTTGGTTAGCAAATTATTACTTCAGAGCAAAAGTACTTGCAACCAAGTCGTTAAAGCTTTTAGAATCTATGAATATTGAACCAAAACATAAGGAGAGAGAAGTGGAAAGATACAGTCTTAAACAATATATAGAATTTCTTGGTATGAAAGATGCGGCCGAGAAGTTTGAATGTTCTATCGCATCAGTCAAAGCTTGGAGATATGGCTACCGTCAACCCTCAGTTGATCAGGCTAAAAAAATTATTCGTGCCACTAACGGCAGATTAGATTTTGAATCCATATATGGTAATCTCGATAGTATTCTGACTGATAGTGTTCAATCTTAATTTAACAGAAAACGAGACACCTCTAGATATTGCTTTAGCATATTACGACGAGGGGCTGTCTGTTGTACCCCTGCTTAGGAAAAATAAGAAACCGCCAGCTTTTCTTGGGGGGTGGCATCAATACAAAGAAGCACGACCTGAACGTGAAAAGGTTGAGGAGTGGTTCAAAGATCGTGATGATTTAGTAGTTGCATTAATATGTGGTGAGTTTGTCGTTGTAGATGCAGACACACCAGAGGCTATGCTTTGGGTCCAGGAAAATTTACCAGTTACACCTTTCAAAGTCACTACTGGTAAGGGTATGCACTATTACTATAATAATCCGCAAAACTACACAACCTTTGCTACACGCAGAGTTAACGAAACACCAATAGAAAGACATATCGATATAAGAGGTGAGGGTGGTCTCATTATTGCTCCTTATAACCGTCATGCAAACGGTTTAATGTATAAGCCCTCACTTCTTCCTGAATGGGAGGTGTTCGATTTTTCAGATCTACCAGATTTTACTGAAGAGGAATGGACCAAAATTACAGGTAATGGTAAAGCAAGCAATACCCCTGCTACTGCACCTATATCTTTGGATGGTGTACACGAAGGATCCAGAAACGACCAGGCCGCTAGACTTGCAGGATATTTAATTTCCAAAAACATTAACTTAGATTTTTGTAAATTCTTTATGCAGTCTTGGAACTCGCAAAACAATCCACCACTACCAGATAATGAAATAAATTCTGTTGTTGATAATGTAAAGAAAACCCACGATAGAAAAAATACCAGAGCACCATTATTTGTTAAAAGTGATCAAAAGATAGAGCCACCAAAACAATTATTTAATCCTCCAGGCATACTCAAAGACATGTATAAGTTTTGTGAGGATATTGCTCAAGTCAGCCAACCAGAGCTTTCGCTTGTTGCAGCGTTAGCTTTGGTGAGTGTTACATGTGGTCGTCTTTACCGCACAAATATGAATAACTTTTCATCTTTATATTTTATGGGTATTGCTAAATCAGGACAGGGCAAAGAAAACATCAAATCATTTGTTGAATCTGTACTCAATATGTCTGATCACCAAGATCTTGTTGTGGGTGATGGCTACACATCATCTGGGGCCGTACATTCAATATTAAGATACAGACCAACACAAATAACCATAATGGATGAATTTGGTAAAAGGTTGGAAGCAATAGGAGCGCAACAAAATACCAATAGAGAAGACGGCATACAAACTCTTATGGAAGCTTGGGGCAGGTGTCATGGTACATTAAGACCTGACAACTATTCGCTTATGAATGTGCCTGAACAATACAAAGACCAAGCGATGAATAGAGTCTGCCATAAACCTGCCATTACTTTGGTTGGCTTGTCTGTACCACAAAACTTTTATAAGGCACTAAACTCAGGTCGTATCGCTGATGGCTTTCTTAACCGTTTTGTAGTTATAGAGTCAAAAGAACCTAGGAAAGTACAACGGCTTAAGAAATTTAAAAGCGCGCCACTCAATATTGTTAATTGGGTCAATCATGTTAGACGTGGTAGATCTGAGTTTGGTATTGTTGGACAAAACAATCCAGAGATGGATCTAGAACAAGTTGTCATTCCATTTAGCAGAGAGTCTGAAAACTTATTAGATATGTTTGCTGAAGAGATTGTTAAAAGACAAAACACATTAGAGAAAGACAATCTTGAACCGCTATTATCTAGAACAAGAGAAAAGGCTATGAGGTTAGCTTTGTGTTGTGCACTAGCAGAGAATCCAAGTACCAAACAAATATCTGCAGAGATTACAGAATGGTGTATTGATTATATGCGGTATTACGATTTGCTATTTATTGAAGCTTGTCGGGACAAGGTAGCATCTTCAGCAACTGAGTCCAAGATTAAACAGGTTTTATCTTTTGTTAGATCTAGAGGAGAAGAAGGTATCAGTAAAAGAGAAGTAGATCGTCATGAACTATTTAGAAGCATGAAGTCATATGAAGTAAAAGAAATTATTGAAAGACTTAAGAATGCTGGTGAAATACAAGAAATAGAATTAAAGATTGGAGGCAAAGGAAGACCAACAAAAAGATTTGTGGCTGTCGATCCTGCATTTTATGAAGATTGATAAAAACGCACTTAAAGAATCAGTTATAGATACCAGTATCGGCTTACCTATTAACTGGCTATTTGCCTATCTAACACTTTTGTTATTGTATTTATTTAACATTACAGATCTTTTAATAATTTCAATTGCACAAGTAACGGTTTTAACCATTCTGGCTATTATTAGAAAATATTATGTCAGAGTATATTTTGGAGGAAAAAATGAAAGTACCAAGCTTAGAAACTAGAGACGACCAAAAAAGAGAAGAACGAGTAGCTGGCTATTTGGAAGGCGCCTGGAACGTAACTTGCCATAAGTTACCCACAACTTATTCACTTGATTATTGGATAGAATCAGCCGATAAATGTTTTTGGTGTGAAGTTAAATGTCGGACATTTGCTAGCGATAAGTACGATACATTCATCCTATCTGTCGCTAAATTACGCAAAGGTGCATCTTATGCCAGGTCGACAAACATACCTTTTATTATTGTGTATGCGATGACTGACGGTCTTTTTTTCCACAAGTGGGATCCCAATCATACTTACGATATAAGAATGAATTTATCAAAAGATCCAACCTATATAGATGACAATGAACCATATGCGCACATTCCAAAGGATATGATAGAATGTATTACGGACAAACCATTAGGTATGGACCGTAATGAAATAGGATTATGTTAGGAAAATTAAAAGGATTAATCGGAAGTCTAGCGCCACAACTAGGACACGCTATAGGTGGACCCTTAGGTGGAACAGCAGCAAATATGATCGCAGAAGCTTTAGGTTGCGATCCTTCACCCAAAAATATTGAAAAAGCCTTATCAGCAGCAACGCCAGCTGAGTTACTAAAGCTTAAAGAAGTTGAGAAAGAGTTCGAAGTTAAAATGAAAGAGCTTGATGTAGATATTTATAAACTACATACAGAAGATGTGCAAAATGCAAGAAAAGCATTTTCAGGTGATTGGACTTCTAAAATACTTGGTTTCATAACTATTGGTGGTTTTATGGGTTATATATTTTTAGTAACAATACAGCCCCCTGAACAAAACTCTGAAGCACTCATTAATCTTGTACTAGGGTATCTTGGTGGATTGGCGTCTGCCGTTATTTCTTTTTACTTTGGTGCTTCACACAAAAAAGACGAGTAGCCTATTGACTAGGTAACACCTCAGCGCCGCATGCTGGAACATTAGGCTGCTCTTTTAATATGGAAGAAATAGTAGTAATAATTCAACAAGTAGGTTTTCCTATTGCTGCGGCATTAGGGCTAGGGTGGTTTATCTATAAACTAATCATGCGTATTGTCGATGGTATGGAAACTAAGCTTGATGTTGTTGATGAGAAAGTAGCTGAACAGATAACAGCTATGGAACAAAGACTAGGCACAAAGTTAGATAGTCAATATGGTATTATTGTTAGTCTGATTGACAGAGTGAGGGCTTTGGATAATCAAACGATTAGACAAGACGTACTTTTGAAAACATTATTGGGTGTACCAAATTTAATAGATTTAGAAAAAGTAGCGAAAGCAGATAGAGATGACCAAAGGAAAGATTAAAAAAGGCGCGCCCAGCATAACAAGAAATATTAGAAAAAATTACAAAGATAATATATTGATGATATATACTTATATTTGTATGTTTTTAGGATTTTTATTTGTCGTCTTGATTGCTTTTAGTGCTCAAGCAGATGAAATAAAATTTAAGTTTAAGTCACCTAGTTTTAGTGGCGTTGGCACTTCAGCCCATTATTTAACAATAGAAAACCAAGAGTACACCAGGAAAGAAGCTTTAGAGGCTGAAATTAAAGCTTTAAAAGAAGAGGCAGAAAGAGAAGAAGAAAACACAACATTAGCAAGATTTCTTAAAAACTTTGAATCAAGAATATATGCCCAACTGTCTAGGCAGTTAGTGGAACAGTTGTTTGGTGAGAACCCTGCAACTGAAGGTGAGTTTACTTTGTTTGATAACATCATTAGTTGGACCTCAGATGGTATCAGTATCACTCTAACAATATATAATACTATTGATGACACTTATACGACTATTACTATCCCTATTGGTGATTTCGGCTTTAACTAGTTGTGTCAGTCATACCGCTCGTATATTACCTTGTTTAGATAATCCAGATAAAGATTATAAAGACGTTGTTACTATTGTTGGTAAGGCAAAATGTTATTCCAAATCAGCATTTATAAATGAACCAATAACCGATCAAATAAAATTAGTAAGGCCAGCTAAAATAAGACCAGTAGTAGCTGTTTACAGGTTTCAAGACTATACGGGACAAAGAAAATCAATAGATGGTTATGCTAGCTTTTCAACCGCTTTAACTCAGGCTCCAGAGATCTATCTTATAAGATCTTTAAAACAAACAGGATTTTTTCGTGTAGTTGAGCGCGTTGGTATAGATCATGTCACACGTGAGCGCCAGATCATAAGATCTACAAGAGAAAAATTTGATGAAGAAGATGAGCAAATGCCGTTACTTTTTGCAGGTATTATCTTTGAAGGCGGTATTGTTGATTACAACACCAATCTGCTAACTGGTGGTATGGGTGCCAGATATTTAGGTATTGGTAACTCCAAACAATATCGTGAAGATACGGTTCTAGTTTCAATAAGAGTAGTTTCTGTAAGTACGGGAGAGATTTTGATTGAAAACCTCACGACCAAAACCATACTTTCTGTCGGCTTATCTAATGACTTTTTCCGCTATATTGCTGAAGGAACTAAGCTCGTAGAGTTCGAAAGCGGTAATGCGATGAATGAAAGTAAGGCAATTGCACTACAAGCTGCAATAGAGACAGGAATTGTTGATATAATAAAACAAGGTAGGGAAAAGGGCTATTGGCAATATTTAGGAGAATAAATGCGAATTTTGTTTTTAGTACTTTCATTAAGCTTATGGGCCGATAATGAAATATACGTTAACCAAAGTGGTTCTAACGCAGTAATAAATTTAGAGCAGCTAGGTTCAGGCAACTTGATAGGCGGCACGTCTGCAGTTTCTGGAACTATGACCGCTTTAGATCTAGATGGCACCAACATGACTTTAGAAATTAATCAGATTGGTGATAGCAACATATTTAGATCAGATGCGTTTGAATCAGACTATGTGACTGGATTATTTGATTTCCAGGGCGACAGCAACCAAATGGATATTCTTATGAATAGCAACGGTTTGTATTCAGCAGATTACGCTAACTATAATGTTCAAGTGGTAGGCGGCAGCAATACATTTGATGTCAAGATAGCAGAAAGTTCAGATGCTTCTTATTTAGATCTGGACTGGATTATTACTGGTGACAGCAATACTTTTGATATAGATATTGATTATGAAAATGCTGTTAACTATATGGATATTTTTGGGGATAGCAACGATCTAACTTTTACAGCAAGCGGCTATTCAGGAACAACTTCATCTGATTCAGGTTATTTTTATTTGGATCTAACAGGATCTGACAACACATTTAATATTACTCAAGCATCAACTTTAGCTAGAGATTGGTTAAAAATTGAAAGCACTACATCTAATTCTACTTTCTGTATTGTTCAGAATGATGGTGGTACATCCACTTCATGCTGATGCAATAGGTGATATAACAGAATTAAACGGATATGGGCAAGTCTTAAGAGATGAGCCCTATCCTGCTGTTTTAGATTTTGACATTAATTCTTATGATGATGTCAGAACCAGAAAAGGCCGTATAGCCATAACCTTTCTTGACGAATCAACCGTCAGATTAACTGAACATTCTAAGTTAGTTATAGATGAATATATCTACGATCCCAATCCATCCAAATCAAAAATGGCACTTAAGTTTGCTAGTGGCACTATCAGATTTGTTAGTGGCAATATTAATAAGCTTGATAAAGAAAACATAACTCTCAAGACACCTACAGCTGATATAGCGGTCAGAGGAACAGATTTTACTTGTACAGTAGATGAGACTGGTAGATCTTTAATTATTCTATTGCCAGATGAGTTTGGTGATGCAAGTGGTGAAATAGTTGTTTCAACTGCTTTGGGTCAGGTTGTGCTTAATAAACCATTCCAGGCAACGACCACTAGCGTTTATGAACAAGCACCCAGCTCTCCAGTCACTTTGGATATTAGCCTAGACTTTATTGATAACATGCTGATCGTTTCTCCTCCGAAAGAAGAAATACAGTTTGTCGAAGAAGAGCAAGCACAACAACAAGACTATTTAGACTTTACCGATCTAGATATCGATTATCTTAAGGAAGATTTCCTTGATGAAGATGAAGATTTTGATTTTACAGAATTGGATATTGATTTATTAAATGTAAATTTTTTAGAAGACTTATTGGATGTATTGGACATTCTAAGTGAAGAAAAAGAAGAAGATCAGTTGATGGATAAAATAACTGGTGCACAAATAGTTGGCACAAGTATAGGTCAAGATGCAGAAACACAAATAACAACTATATTGCAAGGAGATGAAATAAAACTTATAAGAACAGTAAATCAAAATGCACAATTAGTACTAAATAGTGAGCAAGCATATACAGTTATTCTTATTCAGGATGGGGTATCTAAAACAATAAAAATAAATGGTGGGCAATCTTCTAGCATCACAATAACACAAGGATCGGGATAATGCGTTTAGGTTTTTTGATAGCATTTATATTAGCAATACCATTAGCTTTGCAAATCACACCATTAGAGATACTAAAGCTCAAAACCTTTGATTATTTGGTACCAAAAAAGGAACCGTCAGGCTATTTTACGATCTTGGATATTACAGAAGAAAATGTCCAGGCTGAAGGCGGTTGGCCCATACCAAGATCCAGATTAGCAGAAATAAATGATACCCTTTTACAAAATGGCGCTTTAGGTGTAGGATGGGTATTAAGTTTCGTCGATAAAGATAGAACAGGTGGTGATCAAGATTTCGTAATATCACTCACAACTCATAACCCGCTTTTGGTTGCCACCTTCCAATACGATAATCAAATATACCCAGAACCAACAGGAACCGTCATACTTGGTGATCCAGCGCCTGGTATTCCACTTCAAGGCTATTTACCAAATATTCCAGAGATCGCTGCAGTTGTAGATGAGGGTATGGTATCAGCGCCAGTTGATGTTGATAATTTAGTAAGACGGCTACCATTATTATTCAGCATACCTAATGGGTGGGTGCCAGCTTTTGGTACACAAGTTTTGAAAGCTTTGGTTGGTGCCGATACATATGTCATAAAAACAAACGAGTACGGTTTAGAAGAAATTAGGGTCAGAGGATTGCCACCAGTCAAAGTTGACAGCTTAGGTCGCAAATGGGTTAGTTGGGTTGAAACACCAACAACCACACTTAACGAAATGGACGTTGCCAATAAATTTGTTTTTGTTGGAGTAACGGCTAAAGGAGTGATGCCACAAGTAGCAACTCCAGTTGGATTATTGGAACCACATAAGATCCAAGCAGCTTTGGCAGAGTCAATTTTGATTGAAGACTCACCTTACATTCCAGATTGGCATTTAGCTGCAGAAATTTTGATTTTGGGAATTTTTGTCCTTCTTATTTGGCTTACAACGAATTATTTTGGGGTAAGGAATGGTTTGATAAGCTTTGTAGGGCTATTTTCGTTAACGGGCTTCCTAGGAGCTCAGATGGCGTTTAGGGGTATTTTGTTGGATTTTTCCTACACTTTGGTGGCAGAATTCATAACTGGGGCCGTTTCTTTCTATTTGAACTACCAAAAACAATATAAATTACGTCAACAGATCAAAAAACAATTTGAACATTATTTAGATCCACGCCAGGTTAAAAGATTGCAAGAAAATCCTGATCTATTGAAACTTGGTGGCGAAAGAAGATACTGCACATTTTTATTTACAGACGTCAGAGGCTTTACTGCTTTATCTGAAAAATTAGAACCAGAAGAAGTTACTAAGATTATGAACAAGGCTTTAACCATTCAAACCGAATGTGTCCAAGCAAATGGAGGTATGGTTGATAAATTTATTGGTGATGCTTGTATGGCAATCTTTAACGCACCACTAGATCAAGAAGAACATGAAGTAGCGGCTATTACATGTGCGCGCCAAATGGTGAGAAAAATCAAAGAAGCAGATCTTGGTGTCATGATAGGTGTTGGTGTTAATACAGGTGATGCTGTAGTTGGCAATATGGGATCTGACACTAGGTTCGATTTTAGTGCTATAGGAGATGCTGTTAATCAAGCGGCTCGTTTAGAGTCTGCTACTAAAGAAGTTGGGGTTGATATATTAATAGGACATACAACAGCTTCAAGATGGCCAGGTATGTGTAAGTTCGTTAAAGAGATATCGGTAAAAGGTAAATCTAAACCGCTTAAAGTTTATACGACAGGTCTGCCAGCAATACGCTCTGCAAACTCAATACGTTCAGGCGACAAGCCTACGTCTAACTGAGGCATATCTAATGGTTGAATTTCTGGCATTTCAATTTGAACTGTTGGTCTTGGTATATTGACATCTCTGGCTGTTTCTTCTGCTTGCTGAATAGCTTGGCCTGCTTGTTCTAAAACTTGCTCATCTAGATCTGTACTTTCTAAGACATCACCAATAACCCCTTCAGCCATCTCATAACCTTCAGCAATAGAATCACCTACAGCTCTTACACCAGATAATCTAAATAACCTTTCAAAAACTTCCATTAACTGCACAACAGCAGACTTGTCTGTTCTTGCCATTAATTTTAAAAATTGTGGATTTTGAAATACCGATCGCAAAACAGAAAGACCTATAACGGTTCCCCATAAAGCAGGGTTGTATGCGTTAATAGCTATACCTGCAGCTACCAAAGTACCAGCAGCTCCACCACGCCCTACTTCTTTAGCTGTCATAATTTCTAAAGATCTACCGTAGTTACGCAGCCCTTGTGCTACTTCTCTACCAAACATCGCCTCTAATGTTTCATCACCATAAGATCTCAACATATTATTAAAAGCATCTGGATTGAATATTTTTGCTATATCGGCTTTTTTGGTTAATCCATCAAAATCAATAGCACGTGAAAGTAATTTGTTCATCGCATTATTTTGTATCTCTTGAAAAACTTCTGGACTAACCGTTTCTCTTATTAATCTAATGTTGGATGCGCCTTGCGGAGAAAAAACTTTATTAACCACTTCTTCAGTTGTTGCTTCTGGCAGTTTTCCTATAATTTGGTTGCCTTCAAATTTTGCTGTTTCAGCAGACTCTTTTGCTAAGGTTTCTAATTGTTTTAAGAATTTGCTGCCAGCTTGTGTCTTAACAATACCGCCTGTTTCAGGTTTGCTGAATGCAGTCAATAGTTTCTGTACTTGACCTGACTTAAGGTTTGGCTTTAGCTTAACAAGCTGATTTATAATTTGCTCGAATTGCAATCCTGCTTCATCACCAAATAGTTCTCTTAGTTTGCCAGGGCTTGCTCTTTCAAATTTTTGTAGATAGGTTGCAAACTTAGAAAAGTCTATTGTGTCAGTAGCTACATCTAAAGATTCTTGGAAAGCATCAGTAAACAATTTTTGTTTAACAGAATTTCTTAATGCTGTTTGATTTACTGCCTCATCAGCTTTACCAATTTTTACCAAATAGTCGTCGTAATTTTTTAAGGATTGAAAAACATTTTTAAGATCTTGTGTTTGACCGCTATAAAATACTTTCCTGTAGATTTCATCTGGATCGTAAGCTCCTTTTGATGTTTCAAATCTAATTTTTTTCATCACTTGAGAGTCAAATGGTTTTAGAAATTCTTGAGCATCTTTATTTGCTTGCTTTAACTCTTTTATAGCTTTGCCAACAAAAGCTTGATCTTGTTTGGTAAGTTCTTTTAGTGGCATTAATTTTGCGCCTACTACAGATGTATCAAGATCATCAAATATTCCACTAAAATCTTCAATCACATCATCTATTAATTTTGTTATTTGATTATCAGAAGTAATGTATCTTGCCTCTTCTTTAAGAGAGGATAAGGTGTCTCTTAAATCTTTAAGCTTAAATTGGCCAGTATTTATATCATTTTTAAAATCATTAATTATATTTTTAAAATAGTTGATTGGATTGCTGCTTAAACCCTCGGTATCGCCAAGTTTAAATTTAGCAGCTTTATTGCCTCTTTCGAGTTCTTTAACTTTTTTTAAAGCTATATCAAAACGATTGCCAGCAACTTCATGTATTTTGCTCATTATTCTAGGATCGTTTAATTGTGTTAAATACTGATCAACGATTCCATATTTTGTGCCTAAGTTTTCAGCAACACCTTTTCGGGCTTGTATGATTGCTTCTCTGATGTCGTTACCAATTTCTCTTTTACCAATCCTTTCGCCATAAATACCCATACCAGTTACATTTTCTGTCATTTCGTCCAAAAGATTTTGTAATTCAATAAGGCTTTCTTTTTCTGAAGATCTTAATTTATTTATTTGATCCTGAACTTGACGATCTAAAGCACCTTTTTGTTCAGCTGTAATTGTGGTTCGGCCACGATATTGTTTAATTAGATCTTGAATATTTCCTGCTTGGATCTTTTCTTTATTAAGCTTGCCAAACAAAGAAGTCATCATACGAAATAAATATTTCTTAGTTTCTTCGCTTCTAGTGTTGCCTAAAACTTGTTCTGTAAGAGCTTGTGCTCTGCCAGGCAAAGAACGGTTAAAAGCTCCTTGAGACGGCAAACCTTTTTCAGAATATTTTTTAATAAGACCATCTTTGATTGCTTTTTTTATTTCTTTATCGGTAGCTTCTCGCCCTAACTTAGCATCAAACTTTAAAACATCATCTAGATCTATACCTTGTACAGCTTGACGGTACAAACGAATATTATCGAATGGCGCTTGCTTGCCTAACATCAAATTATAGAATGAGCCAAAACCTTCACCTATACCTTGACCTACCGCACCCAATATAAACTCATCAGTTAATAATTCTCCTAACTCAGAAGCGCTTTGTTTTTGGAAACCCTGAACAGCATCTACCGCTTCCTCAGCCCCTTTACCTGCTGCTGTACCTAAACCAGAAGCAATTATTCTGTTAAGTCTTGGGCCGCCATTAAAAAAACTAGTGGCTTTTTTTATAGCACTCAAAGCTCTAGTTTGCGGAGTAAGTGCAGCAATAGCACCTAAAAGAGGTCCTGTTATACCTGCAAAGTCTGCTAAATCACCTGTAGTAAAAGGACTATTTTCATCTACTATAACATTCTTCGCTATAAGAGAACCATCTCCTGTTTCTATATATTCAGGCTCCATACCTAATCTTTGTAAACCCTGCGCAGTAGCAGCTATTTGTCCTTTACTATTTACAGTAAAACCACCTCTGCCTAAATTGTTTTCTGCTACGATAAAGCGTTCTTTAGGAGTTTCTGCACGCGCTAACTGTCTTCTTAATTTTGAATCTTGAACACCCCTTTCATAATCAAATAAAATATTATCTAGATATGGAACAGCCGCTATCCTAGCAGCATTAAATGCGTTAACTTGTTTAATATCTTGTTCAACTTTTGCTCTAGCTTCTTCTGGTGTATTGGCTTCTACTTGAACCGAGTTGCCTGGAGATATTTCTACGTTGTATCTGGGCATTTTACTCCCTTAATGAAATATTTATTAATTCTTCAAAATCTCCTTTTTGTATTGGGGAAGTTGGATCTATATTTAAAAGTGCCTGTAATGAAGGCATTAAGGATAAAGCCATTTGTTTGCCTTGAATACCAAAAGCAGGATCTTTAATCAAATCATAAGTCATTTGTACATCTGATTTTCTTCTTACATTTGCGTTTCTTAATTTAGATCTGCTTGCTCTTAGTTTTTCAAGAGCAATATCTCTGTTGTCGAAAAGTCCTGGTGTTCCAAAAACTTCAACAACAATAGCTCTATCTTTATCTGAAATTGTTCTACCAGATTCGCCAAGTATTGCTTGCAAGTTTCCTTGTTGAACAACTTTAGCTAAAGCCTCTATTTTTGCTTGTGGGCCTAATTGCGCTAAAGGAACATCTGTACCTAAAAGTGCATTAAGTTTTGAGTTCATAGAGTCTAACCAACCTTGGAAACCTCCTATTTTACCAGGCGGAGCATTTTCAATTTCTTCAATAATAGTGTCCATAAAAGCAAGGGCAGCTTGCCCACCTTGGAAATCTGCAACATTTTGTGAAACCTCACCACCAAAATCTCGCAAAGTTTTTAAATCGCTTGGTGATAAAGTTTGATTACCTTTTAAGCTAGCCTCAAGTAATAGCTCTTCCATCTTAGCTTGTTTTTCTAATTCTGCTTGTTCGCGCATTAAGTCTTTAGCGGCTTGTTCTTCAGCAAAGGCTGTAGCACCTTTTGCTAGTCCTGAGCCCATTTGCCCTTCAGCAACCAAGCTTGCGCCTATATTTCGTATAGCTGATAAAAACCTATCGTTTGAAAAATCTAATAATTTAGCATCAGATCTAACACGCTTATCTACCTCTTTATTAATATCTGTTTGGCCTTTTTCTTCAACAGACAATTCAGGGGTTTCAGCTTTAACATCGTCTTTCATTTCATCAGCAACTTCTGCAACAACTTCTTCAGGTTGTTGCGTTTCTTGAGCCGCTAAAGCATCAAGATCGCCCTGTATGTCAGGAGCAATAGCTT
>Ga0099849_1000967_pt1 | contig 13450 bp, 23 predicted proteins | sample CB_VirMetaG_4_FD_78177 | JGI IMG/M metagenome (GOLD analysis project Ga0099849, IMG submission 78177) | Freshwater to marine saline gradient viral communities from Chesapeake Bay - CB_1508_1M Viral MetaG | ecosystem: Environmental > Aquatic > Marine > Coastal | place: USA: Chesapeake Bay... | reverse complement strand
TGTTTTTTAATTTCTTTGGGATAACTTTTCCAAAGAAAAATATGATCTTTTAAAACTTTTTCTTGATTATAATAAGATAAATTGATTGTAATTTTTCTCATAGGCTATTTAAGATAGACTGATGTATATCAAAATTTTTACCATTAGTAAACTCTTTAAATATCATTCTTTGTTTTTCTTGTGCGGCAACATTAGTATGATTATTGGCTGAAACCCTGTCTGATCGTCGTTGACACGGTCGTGTTTTAGGGCAATTGCAAATATATTCATCTATGTCAAAAAGATAATGATGATATGGATTCATTGTGTGAGACTTATCTTTTTTATTGGAAGAATTATAAAAAGAAAATCCAAATATTTTAAGTTTTTTAATTTTAAGAGTTGGATTTGATAAGAAGTTGACCGAACAAAGTCCTGTATTTATACCCCGTTTTTTCATAGCTTGTTCATATTTACCTTCAGCTTGATAGAATGGCAAACCAATGTTATAATCTATATAATTTTCGTATGCACTTTTACCAGTTAGAAGATAATCTGAATTATGGACTCTAGAAGAAGGGTTTATCACCACAGCGCTGTCTGGTATCATGTTAATATGTCTTTTCATCACACATAATAAAAGGCAATTGCAACCATTAAATATTACATCGGTACGAGACCCATAGTCAATTTCTAGGTTTTTTGGTATTATATAAGAACTATTTATTCTACAAACTATATCGCATGAATCTATAGAATGCCCAGCTCCTTGACCTATTAAGTTATCAGCAGGACCAACCAGAGCAATCGACTTATTTTTAAATAAGTCTAGTACAGTGTTAAAATTAATTTGATCCGCCATGGTTCTCTCTTACGATGTCTCTCTCATCTAGTGATACCCAATATATTTCATACACAATACTATCTTCTAAGGACTCAAACATATGATATTCACCAGGAGGGGCTGTTGTGAATTCTCCAGTTGAGATAGTAGTTTTGTCAACTAGATCGTAATCTGACTTCCAGCTAGTAATTTGAATCTTACCGCTTTCAACATAAAACATGTTATACTTATGTTCATGCTTGTGTTTGGAACAATAGCCACCTTTGTTGGTTTCTATACGATGAATTTCGACATTATTTTTGTTAAATAATGCTTGAGTTTTACCCCATATTTTTCCTTGTATATTATTCATATATGTCATAATTAAATTTTAAAAAATCTTGCTTATAATAATTGCGTAAAATTTCTTTTTGTCTTTTGTCTAAAACGATTTCATCGTTCTTATTGGTGTAGTTTGTTTTTTTTATCTTAATTGGTATATTTTTATCAACTAAATATTTTCGAACATCTTCCTCATAGTTTTCAAATCTGATAATTTCATCTGCATACTCGATGCAGTTAAAGGGATGGGTAATAGGAATCGCGTGGTGTTTAAACCTTTGTGGCTCTGTACAAACAGGGAAGTGTCTAACGCCATCATTTTGAAGCCAATTAATAGCTTTACGCATTGTTAGATCTTTTATTTTTAAACTCATGGTACTAGTGCCAAATTTAAACATTTTGAACGCAGAAATAAATCTATCAATAGGATGCCTACAAAAACCAACTTTGTAATAAGAAAGATATTTTTTGGGTATTTTACCAAAAAATCTAGTTTTAGAAAATTCTATATTAGAATGTTTTCTTATACTCGAGCCCCCGCACTTGGGGATATGTATAATAACTAATTTATATTCATGATTTATAAAATTACTCATTTTTTCGCACACTTAAAATTAGCAACTGTATGGATTGGCGAAGATGTTCTCGTAATAGTAAAGTATTCTCTAATAATAGAATTCCATTTATTTTTATCAAATACAGTTAGGTGTAAATTATCACCATCTCTTGATAGGATTTTACTTGGCCTGGTTGAAATAGAAAAATAAAAATATTTGCAATCTAGATTAGATATACTTTTTAAAACACCGTCTACTAATTCGGGAGGTATATGCTCCATTACATCTGAGCATATAGCAACATCAAAGCTGTCTGATATTGTTTCTAATTTATCTAGAGAGCAATGGATATATTTACCTTTATTGTTTTTAATGTTTTCTTGTACTATATAGTCAGATATATCCACCCCTGTATAATCAATAAAATGCTTACTAAGGGTGCCTCTACCGCATCCAAGGTCGATGCATTTTTGATTAGAATCTATAGAGTATTCTTTTATTAATTTAGAAGGAAGCCCTATAGCATCTTTATAATTAGCATAATCTTTATTTTCAAAAAGCCAATTATATTTTTCTTGTTCTGTTTGAGATGGTGTTTTCATTATGGTTTATTGATGTATTTTTTTATAATATTTAAAAGTTCTGTAGCTCTATGCTCCCATGTTTGTGAATTAATAAAATGATTATAAGCTTGATTTACGATTTTTATTCTTTCAGATTCATTATCTAAATAATAAATGGCTTTTTCAAAAAATTCATTTTCACTAGAAAACATTACACAGTTTTCGTCCTCTTTAACCATATCAGCATAAACTAATTCATCTTCAACTCTGCTACAAAGAACAAGAGATTTATTGCTAGCCATGCATTCAAAATAACGCGGGTTAACTAAATTTGCAGGACTTGGAGTTGTTAGCGTAATTCTAGCACCACATAATTTTCTCGCATATTCCATCGGGGATAGAACTTTCCCTTCATAATTATTCTTTTCATGTCTCGCGTAAATGGATAGGTTATAACCACCTAACTTACTTAAGTTTTTTAAGATTTTGCACCTTAAGTTTTTGTGCTGGTTTGAGCGCACGACACCTGAGTAAAATAAATCGGAAGTATATCCATCCCCGTAGTCCTTAAATACATTCTCGTCGCAAGACCACATGAACCTATGGAAGGGTATTTTAGTTACATTCGTATACTTTTCTATTTCGTGCTGGACAGTTAGGCAAGCAGTCGCATTCATTGATTTTACCCAATTCAGCTTTCCCTCTAAACCTGCATATTCTTTATTTAATATTGGGAAAAGAGGTATGTTAGTGTCTTGTATTAACGGATGAGGTTTTCCATGTCCAGCATCAGTATGTGCGTGCCCTAAAATTATAGCATCCCAGTTTTGCCCAAGCTCGCTAACCTTACTGGGACGTTTAGATGTAAATGTAATGTCGCACTGCTTTTTTAGAGCATAGAATATTTCTCCATAATAAGAACAGTAGCCCTCTTTGGATAGCGGCCTTCTTGGGTGCTCACAAAATAGAAACTTCATTTCTAATTCTGCCTTATCCAGTCTATCAAATCGCAAACACCTTCATTAATGCCTACTCTTGGCTCCCAGTCGAGTATTTTTCTTGCCTTACTATAATTTGCACATCTTCCTAGGTCTCCAGTAGGCTTACTTGTATCATAAATAATTTCTATACTTGGATCAATATATGATCGAATTATATTAGCTATTGAATTTATGCTTGTGCATTCTGAAGGTCCAATTTGTATTGGGCCACAATTTTCTCCCTTTGTTAAAGATTGTAATAAAGAATCTACAGTGTCAGAAATATGAACAAAAGCTCTACCCTGATTTCCATCGCCCCAGACAATGAATTGTTTGTTTGAGTGTTTGCTCTCTAGGCATTTATGTATCAAAGCTGGTATAACTTGAGATTTTTCACTTTTATAGTCACATGGTGAACCATAAACATTGTGCAAAATTAAAATTACAGAATCTATATCATGATCAACTGAAAGAAATTTTGCACCTAGTTCACCCATAAGCTTACTCCACCCATATGCTGATTCTGGATTAGCAGGAATTTGATCTGTTTCTTGTAAAGGTGTAGCGTTTGTCCCCTTCTGTAACTCACAAGGGAAAGAGCAAGCTGTGCCTGGATAAATGTATCTATTAACTTTGAATTTTGAAACTGCATCTCTAACATTAGAATTAATTAGAAGATTTTGACTAAAAATATCAGATTGATTTTTAAACACATAACCTATTCCAGCAACAACATCAGCAAGGTCATAAACAACATCAATATTGTTAAATAAAACTTCCCATTCACCTTTTTGAGATAAATCAAAATTATAAAAGTGAATACGATCCTTGTATAAAGAAAACGCTTTACTTAAATATTCTAATTTTCCCCTAAATAAATTATCGATAATTGTAACTTCATGGCCTAATTGTAATAGTTTGAGGGATAGATTAGAGCCAATCATGCCTGCTCCGCCTGTAATTAAAATTTTCATCTTTTACGCCAAGTTAAATCAACTTTATTTTTTGTATTACCTTTATTCCTGAAAAATGTTAACCCATAGCCATAGGGCAAAGTAAGCATTTCGACATCTTTATCTTGAGCAAAATCTTCAACTGCAGACATCATTTGCGCTCCTAAATTATAGTGCCTTGTGTCATGAGTAATTAATATCCCATCATGCTTTAGGTATGGATATATGTTGTTTAAATCAATTAAAACTTCTGAAGCTATATGTGATCCATCATGCAAGATTAAGTCATATTGCTTATGCTTTATCTTGGGTACTGTTGAATTACTATTTCCTACAACCAACTCCCAATTTTTAGAATTCTGTGAATATTCTGTAATATTTCCATTCCTCTCGATAGTATTAATATCACAACTAATTAAATTGCCTCCTGTCTCGGATAATGCTTTAAGAATACAATGGGTGGAAAACCCACTACCAAATTCAAAAACTGATTTACACTCCAATCCTAAAACCAAAGAGTAAAGAAAATGATAGTGCAAACAAAAGCCTGTGTCTGATTTTTTTGTTTTGTCGTGTATTTCTTCTAATATATTCATGATAGAATATTATTTAATTCTTTAGTTATAATGCCCAGTGAAGAGATTTGACTTCTGTATTTTTCATCAAGAGAAGCATCAACACCAACTCTGTTGGCATGAAATTCTAAATAAAAATATTTTGTTTTTGTAGGATCGAGTAATTTAATTAATTCTGGCAATATTTCGTATTCAGCACCCTCAATATCCATTTTTATAATAATTTCAGACGCAGTTTCACAGGCCTTTTTATATTCTGAACATATATTAAATGTGATCGGATGTATTATATTGTGAGCTAAGTTAGCATACTCAGGCTTTTTTCTACTATTGAATTCGAATTTCTCTTTAGAATAAGTTGATCCAGCACTATGATAATCATCTATATATTCATAAAATGAGATATCAGAATCTTTGTGGTAAGCAAACTTTTTATGAAGTTCAATTTTTTTAAAAATAGATGAATAATTAAGAGAATTTTTTTCAAGTTTCTTAAAATTTAAGTCGCTAGCTTCTACTGAAATTATATTCCAATTTTCTGGATCTTTTAGTGAATTAGAGAAGAATTTTATTGACTCCCCCCAATGAGCTCCAAGGTCAAAAACGATCTTATTCATTATAAAGTAAAACCTCCCAATCCATTGCTGCAAAATTTTCCTTAATTGGCTTATTGACAATAACTTTATAATTACTGAAATACTTATCAATTAAATCACTTTGAAGATCATTGAATTTAAAGACTGAATATATGTCATGATCATCAGCTAATCTCAAATTAAAAAGAACATAACCACCTTTGTTTAAAATCCTATCTATTTCTTGACTCCATAATAAAGGATTTAATACATGATCAACTGCATTAGAGTAAACTAATGAAACTGAATTGTTTTCGAATGGTAATTTGTGAAAGTCTCCTTCTATTGTGTATGGTTCAAAAGGAACTAAATCAATACCGATTGAATCTTTATAACCTAGTTCTCTGAGGGCAGCTATTTCTTGACCTGTTCTAGCTCCTAAGCCAACACATTTTCCATTTTTATTAAAAGTTTCATCGTACTGAGAAAAGATTTCTTTAAAACCATTAAGCTTTATATCCCATTCTTCTTCCAGCCATTTTTTAATTTTGACAGGATTTGTTGTTTTTTCTTTTTGATGATTAATGTAATCTAAATGTTTTTGTGAGTTTAAATTTTCCATTATTAAATATTCCTGAAAGGTTTATGGTTAGTTTGATCATATTTAGTGCCTAGACCTAAACAAGCATAAAGGCTCCAATGCGGATAAAAAAATTCTTTTCCAGTGAAATGATATAATGCCATTATACAATAGGTGCTTCGAGAACCTATAAGGACATCTGCAGTCGCTAGGTGGTAAAAATCAGTATTAATATCACTGCTAAAAAATTTTATGTTATATTTTTCTGAAATATTTTTATATCTACGAATCGAAGAAGATTTATCCTCAGATACTAAATGAACTTCTTTTTCTGGGTACTTTAAACAGACCTTACTCAAAACTTTATCTAAGGCCGATTGTGATGTTCGGCATTGGCGATCTGAGCCAAATTTTTCCATTTCAAACCTGTTATAAATTTGACTTTCATCCTCAATTAAATTTTTACAATATTCATGAGCTTTAAAGCCATCATGTATTGGCTCATTAGACACATCCCCATTTCTAATATGTATTACTATTTGACCTGTTTTGAAATTAATTCGAGAAGGTTTTTCCACGCTCAAGCTTAACTTTTGTTTTGCGTATGTTATTAAATCTAATTTTAAATATGAAACTAATTTATAGGCTGTGTTTCTCAACCCTTTAAGTTGCTTAAATCCAATTTTACGAGCTGAGGTTTCTATTTTTTCAAAAAGGGGCTCAAGTAAAGAGTTTTTTTCTTTTTGATCTATATATAATTTTTTATTATGAGCTATGGAATGCAATAATTCAGAGACTAAACAATAAAATTTTGCCCCAGTTCTATCTTTTCTTAAAGTCGAGAAAAATCCAGTTATATTTTCCATGAATTATAGTAAAGTTTGCTACGAGATTTTTCAAAAAAAAATCCACCCACCAAAATGCTTTGATGGGTGGATCGGTTACAAAGTAAAGATTACTTATCTTTCTTATTGCAACACTCGTTTTTTCCAAGCAATGCAACAATCAAAACTAAAGTAATGATTCCCGCAAGACTTGCTCCTGCGCCAACAAAACCATTAACAATAGCTTGTAGGTTGGCGATGACATTGATACCAACTCCAGCCCCAAAAACAACTTGAGCTAGAACTAAGAGACCAATGGCCGACATTAAGATAGCGCTAATACCAGAGATAGCGCCTTTGACTTTATTTACTACTTCATTCATATTTATATATATGGTTAAAGGGGTTAGAAAGAAAATACTACCGATGCTGATACAATCGACTCATCATCAATCAAGTCTGAATCTACATAATCGTAGCCAAGCTCTAAAGAAGTATTCTCAGACAAAGACTTAGAGGCTTTAGCTCCAAGAACATAATAATCCTCATCAGTTGATTCTGTTAAATCAGTATTACCATACAATGCTGAAAGTTCTAATTCAGCAAATTTAACATCAAAAGAATGAGAGATTCCTAGCTCATAGGTATAAAGCTCATCATCAGTATCTCTAAACACAGAAACAGTAGGATTAAGCACTGTTTCGAGTTGTGCTTGCAAGTTTACTTCAAGAGTTGCATCATCAGAGCGTTGCTCAAAATGTTGAAGACCAACATAAAGACCGAGCAATTCGCCTAATTGAGCTGATGCTCCACCTTCAATGATGTAAGAATCTTCTCCTACAGACACTGCTTGATTAGTTGATGCACCTACAGACAAAGCAAAACCAGCCACTTCTTTCTCTAGACCAACAGATGTTTGAACTGCTTCTCCAGAAAGCAAAGCTCCTCTGCGGAAATAATCGGAAGTATAACCGATGCTTGCAGAACCTGCAATTGCGACGTTAGAAATTAGACACAAAAGTGCCGTAATATATGTTTTAGTTTTCATAATTTAATTTATGTTAAGAAAAATTTATTCGTTAAAAAAATCTTCGTCTACCTCGAATTCTATATCTTCTCCAATTAATTCAATTTTTTTACTATCTATATTACGCAAAATTTTAAGAATTTCCATTTTTTTTTCTTCTAAAGCTCCAACTTCGGTAAAAACATTAATATCAAATTCCTTTAAATACCTGTCGCAAAGATTATCTAATTCGAACCTAAAAGAGTCTGTTTGTTCATCAAAATCCATTATTTTTTTTCCAAGTTGCGCTGTTTTTTATTTTTTTGATATCACTTGTTTGTATTAAAGCAATTTCTTCCTGACCCCTTCTTTGGTAAATTCTATATTTGGCATCTTGGCAATTATAGACATATTCTTTAGTTTTGTCAATTATTTTTTCGCAAAGGTTTTTTAAGTCTTCTCTAGAAACTATAATAAATTCATCTTTTTTTTCAAAAGCAATGTAATAAGCTTCTCCGTATAACCATCCCCCAAAACCATCAGCATTTTGAAATTCAACCCATGTCCATTGATCGTTATAGTCTTTGTCATAGGCACATACTTTTTTTCTAGCCTTTACATCAACGCCTCTAGAGATGCCATTTTTCTCTAAAAAATAATCTATTCGAGATATTCTATTTTGTTTTGATGAAGATGGGTGTATTTGATAACCCCTTTGACCAGCTAAAGAAATAAAGACCCTCTCTGCTTTATTTCCTATAGAAGCGGAGTTTCTTCTATCATATTTATTTACATACATAATTAAACAATAGCAAAAATAAGCATGATTGTCAATACCAAAAGAAATAAAAGCTCAAAATAGAAATAATTAAAATTAGAAATAGCTCGATTAACACTTTCAAAAATAGAATATATAATTTTTTTCACATTATTTTAAATCTTTTAATATATCATCTAATTGCTCTAGCGTTATCTCTTCACCTTTATCCATGTCTTTACAAAATTCAGAAAATTTAATTTTATTTAAATCTAATATTTTGTCTCCATCAATGATATGTTTATTTACATCATGTATCATTAATTCTAAAGTGTCAAGCAAATCTGTTGGGCTTTCTCCAATTATTTCAGGATTTTCGCTATGAGCGCATATTTCACCATCGTCATTGTACATGACTTCATAAAGACCATAAGCGTCTTTGTCTTTAATTATTCTGTAATTCCACATTTAAATCAATTATATCCCATCTATTGTCATAATTCAAGCGAAAAGTTCCTTCGTATTTTTCACCCCAACTGCATTCATTTGGAGCAAACAAACTAAGGAAATATTTTTCTTCATCCTTTTTATAAAGATAATACTCTTTTCCAATAACTGGCTTAAACCTCATTTCAGCATTAAAAAGTATTTCATTCCATTTTACATTGCTAGATAACTCTATGAATTCTTTTTTTAATTTTTCGAATTTTTCCTCGAAATGTTTATTAGCTCGATGAACTGAACCAATTTTCCAACCGCCCAAATCATGATTAGGCTTAATGACAGGTGCCCCTAGATCACTTGCATAAGGCAGGGAGCGAGCATTAGGAACATAATTGTCAGGTAAATTTTTTTCATCCATCTAATTCACTAAAGCTTTTCATCGCCTTGCTTCCAATTCGTACACCATTTATAGCTTTGAACATTAACCACATTATCTTTATCTTCTTCGGATAAATAACTTACAGCTGTACGTAAGTTAACTTGAAGTGTGTCAATTAAGGCATAAAGGTCAGCGATCTGTTTTTCTTTTTTAATTAATTCTAAAGTATATTTGGAGTCTTTATTCATAAAAATATTATAAATATGTTTACAATATTTTTCTATATATTTTTATTGTTGAAATCTATAACGTCATTGCAAAGTCTAATAAACTCTTCAACACTTAAGTTACCTTTTGCGAAATTAACTTCTTTTGTGCAAATTTCTAAATTAGAAAGATCATTAGTACCCCCTTTAGATGTTGGAATAATATGATCTAGATTATAAGTGTTTGGTTGCCTTAAATCAATAGGTTTTCCAGTTAAATAGCATTTAGGATTAGGTCCAATTTTATCCAGAACATCTTTATATGTATATTCAACATTTATATTATTTACTAAACCATGAGTATTTCCAGATCTCCTAAAAGTTTTAGTTTTACTACGAATAGATTGACTTTTTTGTTTTTTTGATTCAGCTCTAGAAGTTCTACCTCTGAATGCTGAAATTTTACGAATAATTGGATGCCTTTCTGAGACTCTTTTCTTAACTCTCTTGCATTCAGAGCCATCTCCGCAATGGTAAGATATAACAGACTTGCTACAACCTAATGCATCGGAAATTTCATTATAAGTCAAGCCTTTAGATCTCAGATCTAAAATTTGTTCCTTGCGTCGTTTGTTATTTTTAATTGAATTGCTCATTAGTTTTTTTGTATAAATTCCAGTACAATAAAGAAATCAAATTTAAATCAGAAAATTCTTGAGGAATTTCAATTTCACAAAAAGCCAACTCATCTAAATTTAAATCTGGAAAATAAACATTTAAAAAATTTTTATTATTTTTTGTAACTATTATAGCATTTTCAGAGTTTTGGGCTTTTGCATTTGAAATTGCATCATAAAGATCCGAGAAAATTAAAGAAATTTCATTAACTAAATAAGGCTTTTCATCAATAAAAGATTCTTTTTTTATAAAATTTTTATAAATTTCGTTAAAAACTCTCTTAAACCTAAATTCATTAGAAAGGGAGTGCATATTCATCTTTATAGATTACACCCAACGACAATAAGATTCACACCTTTTTTAAACTGACCTAATTTATTTCTCGACTTAATAAAAAACCCCTTGTCTGATCTTAATTGAATTGAAATCTTCAAACCTTTATTCCATGGAGTGTTGCCTTCTTTGAACCTACCTTTTTTGTCTCTATTTTTATAAAAAATAGGTTTGAACCAAGAGGATTTGTGGAATTTTTTCATTTTGTGTTTGGTGTTTGGATAAGATAAATTTTGCAAATGCTCCCAATGTTTATCCGCAATCCTTTTGCCTTTATATGAATTTTTAATAATTTTAAAGCAATGTATGTTGCATATATGAAAACCCTTCATATCTTTACTTGATTTTTTTTTAAAAAATTCTATTGCACGCTCTTTCGAGGGAGCATTAATGAAACACTTGTAAGATATTTTTTCTTGAATTATTAAATCAAAATAAATAACAAACAAGAAATCAATGTATGGGGTCATTTTTTTTTCTTAGAAGCAAAAGGACATTGAAACTTACTTTGGTGGTCTGGAAATTCTGAGCCATAAATATCAACCCCTTTTCTGTATCTATAGCCAGATCTATGTCGATTCCTTTCTTGATCTGGACCTTTTCTTTCTGCACCAAATAACCCCTGTGCTAAATTTTCACGCCTAACGAAATCTCTAGAAAATACATCTCTAGCATCTTGAATTGAGAATTTATCTATGAAGTTTCTAGGGTAGGGTAATATACATGCAAGGGGTTCGCCTTTTTTGAAATTAACTTTATTGTATGGTCTAGTTAATTTTAATGTAAAAGAAAAGTCTCGCCTAAGATAATCTGTTTCTACAACAGCGGTCATAGATTGAACTCCATCTTTAAAATAATTAGGAGGATTGCAGATCATTAAATTTATATTTTCTGGAGTTCTGAAAGTAAAAGGGGTTTGAATTGTAAATGTTCCCATTCCAAAATGAGCTTCATTTTGTTGAGGATTGAGCCCTTCCCATTCTTTTATTAAAGCTTCGTCATCTTGGTATACTGTAACATCTTGTGGATCTTCACCCCCATTCCAAATAACGGAAAAATCAATTAAACTTTTAAGAACAAAGCCATATTGATTTCCCATAACCAAAGGTAAACAATTATAGGCATGCTTTTCAAAGGAATCTCTCTTTACTTTATTCTTTAGTGAGGTAAATTGAGTTTTTAATAGTTTAGAGAACTGATTTTCATGAATATCAACATCCCAGGGTATGGCTAGAATGCAGCCTTCTTCTAGTTCTAATCTTTGGTAAGGTCTTTTTTTGATCTCTTTAGACATTTTCTTTTAAATTATAACTGAAAAAAACGCAAAAGTCAATAATTTTCTTGAACATGTGGAAATATTATGATATAATACAAAAATGAATGAGAAAGAATTTTTCGAAAGGATCAAAAAAGTTATTAGGGGAAATCCATCTGTATTGGAAATAGGAAAAGCTGAAAAGAATTTTAATAATGAAATTATATCAATTATAGAACCTGATAATTATGATATATGTTATTATGATTTAGATGATGAAGTTTTAAATAAACCAACAAAGTATGATTTTATTTTTTTAAATTGTATTGATTTTATCAATTACTCAAAATTCTTAAATAAAATTATAGGAAAATCAAACCCTCGTGGGTATATCGGTGGAGATGGATTTATTAAATATATGTATGCATACAAAGAAATAAAAAACTTTGTAGAAAAAAATAATTATCAAATGGTTATGGCTTCAGAGTTCGGACTTTGGACAGCAGCAAAAAAAAGAATTTAATTAAGTTCTTGACAATACAAAATATATTTAGTAAAATATTTGAAATATTAAAATAAAACCCAAATTAATTATGGATAATACTCATAGTACAGAATCAAAATCAACGTCCGAATGGAGAAAAAGAGAATTAGGAGCTTTATGGAAGAGGTCTGGAAAAACTCAACAATTTTATTCGGGAAACCTAAAAATTAATAAAGGAACTGAAGACGAAAAAGAGGTGTCGATAGTAGTTTTCTTAAATAAAATGAAATCTAGTGAAAAAGCTCCAGATCTAATTATGTATGAATCTGTAGAACAACCAACTTTAATTGAAGAGTCCAAAGAAGATGTGCCAGATTCATTCTTGGATTGATGCAAAAAATTTTCACATATTATCAGGAAATAAAACATCCTGATTTTAGCAACCAAAATAAATTATTAGAACTTTGGGAAAAAAGTTGGGAAAGAAAAGGCTTCGAACCAATAGTTTTAAGGGAAAAAGATATATCTAAGGACGAATATTATTTTTCATTCATAGATAATATAAAAAAACTTCACGAATTTATTGTAGGAAAAGAAATTAATGAGTATGGATTGAGTTGCTTCTTGAGATGGCTTGCGTATTATCAAACCAATGAATCTAATTTTTTTTATACAAGCGATTATGACATAATTAATATTGATTATGAGCACAATAAATATTTAGATAAACTCCATTTAATGGATGGAAGTTGCCCATGCTTTGTTTCGGGTAATTCAAAAATGATAAAGGATTTGTGTGATGCGATAATTGAAATAACAGAAAAAAATAAAAATAGGTTAAAAAAAGTATTTGAAGAGTATAAATGGTTAACATGTTATCACGATCAAGAATTTTTCGAACTTAACTTTTTAGAAACTATTAGGCCAAAATTTGCCCCAAATTATTTAAACAGTAAATTCAAGGATAATTTTAAAATATTAAAAGTAATATTTACTAGAAATAGGCCTTCTATATGTGGACCTTTTAATGGAGAAGAATCTTTTAACAATAAAATAACGCATTTTTCTCATGAAGCAATTTGTAATTATAAAAGAAAAGACTCTAGCCTTTCAGCTATGAACTATGATGAAGCAAGACTTCATGTAATTGGTAAAAT
>Ga0099849_1000966_pt1 | contig 13456 bp, 15 predicted proteins | sample CB_VirMetaG_4_FD_78177 | JGI IMG/M metagenome (GOLD analysis project Ga0099849, IMG submission 78177) | Freshwater to marine saline gradient viral communities from Chesapeake Bay - CB_1508_1M Viral MetaG | ecosystem: Environmental > Aquatic > Marine > Coastal | place: USA: Chesapeake Bay... | reverse complement strand
TGGTACTCAAAATGTATTTGTACTAACAGCTAGACCTCAAGAGTCTGCTACAGCAATACACGAGTGGTTGAAAACTAAAGGTATTAATATACCTTTTGAAAATATTACTGGCCTCGGTAATAGTACTGGTGATGCTAAAGCTGCTTGGTTTTTAGATAAATACGCTGAAGGTTATAACGACATGTACTTTGTAGATGACGCTATGCCTAACGTAGATGCTGTTAAACACGTGTTTGATCAACTAGATATTAAAGGTAAATCAGTTCAAGCTAAAATTAAGTTTAGCAAAGATTTAAACTCTGAGTTTAACAAAATGCTTGAGCGTACCAAAGGTATTGGTGCTGAAAAAGTATTCTCAAGAATAGGTGCTCAGAAGCGTGGTAAAAACGTAGGTAGATTTACGTTCTTTGTACCGCCGTCTGCTGATGATTTTGCTGGACTATTAAGATACTTTGTAGGTAAAGGTGAGCAAGGTAATAAAGACTTACAGTTTTTCAATGAAGCCTTAATTAAACCTTTTGCTAGAGCTGATAGAGATATGAAAGAAGCTCGTCAGTCTATACTTGACGATCACAAGGCTTTGCGCAAAGAGTTACCGCAAGTAGCTAAAAAGCTAGGTAAAATGGTTGACGATAGTGGTTTTACGTTTGATAATGCTATTAGAGTTTACCTTTGGGATAAATCAGGTCTTGATATACCAGGCCTAGCAAAGCGTGACATTAGCTTCTTAACAAGTATTGTTAAAAAAGATCAAGATCTTAAAACTTACGCAGACATTATAGGTCAAATATCCAAGCAGAAAAAAGGTTACGTAGAGCCTAGTGAGTACTGGAATGTTGAAAGTATAGCTGCTGATCTTCAGAATGTAGTTAACAAGCAAGGTCGTAAAAAGTTTCTAGCTGAGTGGAAAGAAAACGTAGAAACAATATTCTCACCTGAAAACTTAAATAAAATAGAAGCTACCTACGGATCTAATTATCGCGAAGCATTAGAGAATGCGCTTTGGCGCATGGAGAACGGCACTAACCGAGCTAAAGGTATGGGTAGGTTAGAAGGTGCTTGGAACAACTGGGTTAACAACTCTGTGGGCGCTATCATGTTCTTCAACGCTAGATCAGCTGTGCTACAAACATTGTCTACGGTTAACTTTATTAACTTTGAGGATAATAATATATTTGCAGCTGCTAAAGCTTTCGCTAATCAAAAGCAATACTGGAAAGATTTTAGCTTCTTGTTTAACTCAGACTTCTTAAAACAAAGACGTGCTGGACTTCAAACAAACATAAATGAAGCAGAGATCGCTAGCGCTGTAGCTGGTGCTACTAACAAAGCTAAAGCAGCTTTACAATATCTACTTAAGCAAGGGTTTTTACCTACGCAAATCGCAGATAGTTTTGCTATTGCATCAGGTGGTTCTACGTACTATAGAAATAGAGTTAAAAAGTACGTCAAAGAAGGTATGAGTCAGGCTAACGCTGAAACTCAAGCTATGGAAGACTTTATGGAGATAGCTGAAGAAACTCAACAGTCTGCTAGACCTGATCGTATATCACAACAACAAGCATCATCACTTGGTCGTATAATATTAGCGTTTGCTAATACACCTATGCAATATGCTCGTTTAATTAAAAAAGCAGCTGGAGATTTAACGGCCGGTAGAGGTGACTGGAGAAGCAATGTTTCAAGAATAATATATTATGGAGCTATACAAAACATAATATTCTCAAGCTTGCAGTCTGCTATATTTGCCTTAGCATTTGATGATGAAGAGCCAGAGCAAGATGAAATAGATAGAAAAGTACAACGTACTTTAAACGGTATGATTGACTCATTACTACGTGGTTCTGGTTTAGCTGGAGCAGTAGTATCTACACTTAAAAATGTTATAAATAAATTTATACAAGAAAGTGAAAAGAAAAGTAGAGCGGATTACGGTAATGTTCTTGTCGATGCGTTAAATGTGTCTCCACCGATAGGTTCTAAGTCTCGTAAGCTTTACAACGCTACTAAAACTTATAAGTATAACAGAGAGGTCATGGGTGAGATGAATACATTTGATCTAGAAAATCCTGTTTGGGATGCTGTAGGAAATGTTGTGTCTGCTACGACTAACCTACCACTTGATCGAGGTTTTAGAAAGATCGATAATATGAAAGAAGCTCTAAATCAAGACAATGAAACTTGGCAAAGAATCTTTGTTGGACTTGGTTGGGATCAATGGGGGCTAGGTATTGATAGTAGAAAAGAAGTTGAAGAAGCTCGGGAAGAAATAAAAGAAAAGAAAAAAGAAGAAAAAAAGAAAACACAACAACGTTGTACTAAGATAAAATCTGACGGTACTCGTTGTAAGTTGATGGTTACAAAACCAAAAACAAGATGTCACTATCATGATTAAACACTCGCTTAAATATGTAATTTAATAAGGTATGAAGAAGTTATTTACTATACTATTAATATTTACTTGTTTTACAGCTAGTGCGCAGTTTAAGAAAGCGTTTAAATTCTCAACGTTTTACGTAGCTGCTAACGGTGGAACCTCTCTAGCAGATCAAGATGTTTATTCTGCTCAAAGTGGTATCTTAGCATATGATACAGTATTCACTCCATACGATTACTCTTTAACAATGGGTATTCGTAAAATACAACGATTCCAATACGAAGATGTTAGTAAGTTTAAGGATGGTACAGAGTCTGCCTATGGAGACGGTGCTACAATTGGTAAATCTCCTTTCGAATACTTATTTGAAATAGATTACAAAAGACAAGAGGGTGTAGAGTATCTTGATCAAAACCATTTCCTACGTTATATAAAACCTAGATGGTTAGTTAAAGTAGAATATGTTAAAGATGGCTTTGCTGATATTCAATACTACGAGACAACACAAAGATTAAGATTCAACTCTAAAGGTAAATTATCTTTTAACCTTGGTGCTGTTCAACGATTAGCCGAACCTTATGGATACGATCCTCTCGCTGATTGGAAATTAGAAACTGGACATGTTCATTACACGCAGCTAGCTATCGAAGAGGGGTATGGCGTCGATGTATTTCAATCCACGTACACCAACCCTGATGGCGATATTGTGGCAACTAGCGCTGACGTATGGGAGGAGGTAGTTATACCCACTGTTCTCAAAGACTACGTAAATAAAAAAAGAAGTGAACTACCAAACCAACAACAGCACTCATTGGTTTTAGGGTTTGATTTCTATCATTATAAAAAAGATTTTTGGTTACACTCTTGGGGTAACCTAATGCCATATCACTACGACGACGGTGGACAATACTCGTATCACAACTTCAACGATGGAGAACAATGGTACGATTACTCTGGAGGTTTAATCTTTGGATATAAGCTAAATAAAAATCTTGGTATATTTACCGAGGGTAGATATAATAAATACTGGAACAGAGAATGGTATGATTTCAAGTTTGGAATCAATTACGTAATATTTTAAGTAAGCAATGGCAAAAGAATTAAACGAAGACACAGGTTTTAATATTAGTGTTAAAACTTTAATAGGCATAGGTTTTGGAATGGCAACTCTTATCGGTATGTACTTCACACTACAAGCAGATATAGCTGAGGCAAAAGAACTTCCTAAGCCAGAAGTTGGTCGCATGGAGTTTCAAATGAAAGATGAAAATATTCGTAACACAATTATGGAGACCCGCGATGATGTGGGTGAGCTTAAAGATCGTATGATTCGTATGGAAGATAAGATCGACCAATTAAAATAAATAAAATGAAAAAGCCTATCTACAAGATATTTGGAATTTATTTAGTGATATTATTTTTAATAATAGCATCTAACTCTGCATTTGGTCAAATTACAGCTATTCATTTCAATGCTGGGTGGAACGAGGCAAACGGCGTAGAGTGGTTTGGAAAGCTATCAGATGTTGAGAAGGAAAACATGGACATCGGAGAAGGTGATTGTCAAAAGAAATACGCAATAGCTATTGTGCCTACTATTGTCGTTTTTAGCGATGGCGAAGAAGTTAAAAGATTTCAAGCAGATCTTAGTTTCAAAATGCTCGCGACTAAAGAAGAGATACAGGAATATATAGATGAATTAATAATGAGTCAATTTTAATTATGTTAGGATTAGGAAATTCAATATCAACAGCGGCACTTAGAGAGTTTTCTCCAAGTGATTTTGGTAGTTTAGATATATGGTATGATTTTAGCTTACTAGCTGGAGCAGATGATGATGATATAGCTTCTTTTGCTAATGGCGGTGTTGCTGGTAGTGATTACAATTTAGCTCAATCTACAGAATCAAAAAGACCTCATATCAGCACAGATGAAATGCAGTTGAACTCTGCTAGGTTTAATAATGCTGCTGCAATGCAATTTGCGTTAGACAATACATATTTGTCAACAGACAAAACTCTTACAATATTTATGGTTGTCCGTGTAGATGATGTAGGAACAACTATTCAAGAAAGTTTGCTAGCAGGAGATACTACAGGCGCTAGCCAAATATCGTCTTTTAATGAAAGAAATTTAATTTCAAGATTTAATGGTGCCGCAAACTCAGGTTCTTTAAACGGCGCTGTTGTACAGCTTATTGATAGCACTGGACAAGATGAGTATACAGGTTCTTCATCAGAGAGTACTACGCAATACGAATTTACTACGGGTGACGAGCTTTTTGTATTAGTTAGAAGAGCAGATAATGAAATAAGAACTTTTAATAAAAACGGAGATTTAATAGGGTTATCTACTTCCAAAACAAACAACCATGAGGATACTAACATGAATCTTAGATATATGGGAGGATTTAGTAACGCAGCTAACTGTCACGATGGAACTATTGGAGAGGTTGGAATATATAACAAAGACTTAACAGATGTTCAAGCACAAGAGCTTTGTGCACATCTAAAATCTAAATGGAGTATATCGTAATGAGTAAATTTATAAAAATAATACACGCATTATTTATAGTTACAGCGTTTACTGTAGCTACAACGTTTGCTCAAAACTCTTGGGTTAACGTATTACTGCAAACTGATCAATACGCTGGAGAAACTTCTTGGGAAATTTATCAAGATGATAGCTTAGTTGCTTCAAGCCCAATGTATCAGTCAAACGCTTACGAGGAAACATTAGTTTTCCTACCAGAAGGTTCTTATAGCTTTGTTATATACGATGCGTTTGGTGATGGGATTTGTTGTGCTTATGGTGAAGGTTGGTTTGGATTAAAGAATTCTTGTGGAGTAGAAACTTACGATTACGAATTTGCCGGAGCAACGCAAACAGTATACTTCGATCTGTTAGCGTGCCCTCCACCCGCTGAAGGCTGCACAGACACTGAAGCTTTAAACTACAATCCTAATGCTATTGTAGATGACATGAGCTGTGAGTATCCGCCATGCACTGGAATAGAAAACGCTTGGGTTGATGAGAGCTGTGTTGAGCAGGCAACAGGTAGCAGAGCTTTATTATACTATCATTGGGAATCACCTGACAACTCACAGAGTTGTAATATTGAAAAGATTTATTTCGGTAACGATAACGACAACTATATATTCCCTGGACAAGGGGTTAATGATACATGGGGAGTTTATGCTGGTAGTGTTAATATGCCTCCTAGTTGGAGCGAAGAATACTATTGGTTTTTAGAGTTTGTTGATGGAACAGTATCTGATACAGTCTATCATACTCCATCTGCCTGTGTAGAAGGATGTACAGATGAATCTGCAGATAACTACAATCCGTTCGCGACTATTGAAGATGGATCTTGTGAAATTCTAGCGTGTGCTGAAGATCAAACAGAAATAACATTACAGTTAACACTAGACAACTACCCTTCTGAGACTAGCTGGATATTGTATAGTGGAGGTCAAATTGTTGATCAAGCCGTTCAAGGTGATTACGATTATGCAGATGCAAATCAAACGTTCTCGTATACATACTGTGTTTATTCATTTGGAACAGAATTACAGCTACAAGATACTTACGGTGATGGTTTAGCTAGTTCGTCTACCGGTGGTGCAGAGGATGGAGACTTTCTTATATTGGCTTGTAACGGTGATACACTATGGGATCTACCTGAGCCAGACTTTGATAACTTAACTTACTCTGGAACATTAGATCCAGTATTCTGCGAAGAAGAGAGTATCACAGGTTGTACGAACCCTGAGTATGTAGAGTTTAATCCGCTAGCAACTATTAGTGAAGAAGCACTATGTCAAACACTAAGTGTCTTTGGATGTGTTGATGATACTATGTTCAACTACAACGCTTCTGCTACAGCTATGAGCATCGTACCTCAATGTACCGTTACGGTTACGTTAGAAGATGACGGTGGAGATGGTTGGGGTAATTCATATGTTGGGATTACACAAGGAGATACTTCGCATGTCTACACTATGGGTCCTGGTTCTTACGCTGAATCTTGGGATATAGAATTAAACACAAATGAAGAGGTTGAGGTGTATTACTTCCAAGTAGGTAATGGACAACAGCTTCCTGATCAACTAGCATTTCAGACTTTACACAACTCTGTATTGTTAACAAATCAAGATGGAGACACGTTGTTATCCGAAGGATCAAATCCTTTCTTTAGTAATGGCCAAGGTGCTTTGCAGCCCTTTAGAGCTCCACTATGGAATAGTTATTCTACCATGATATATTGTGGTAATTATTGTGAACCATTTACCTACGGGTGTATGGATCCACTCGCTGTTAACTATACTGACACAGTTAACACGGAGGATGGTAGTTGTTACTATCTTCCTGGTTGTACTTCACCTGCTTTCCTAGAGTATTACGCTCAAGGATTTGAAGCAGACCACGATGACAACTCGTGTCAGACCACAGCAGTTTGGGGGTGTACTGACAGCACCATGTATAACTTTGACTCATCTGCTAATATTTCGAATGGGGGCTGTATACCGTACGCGTATGGATGTATGGACCCCACCGCATACAACTACGATCCACTAGCTACGGCTGCGGATACGTGTATAGCATACTCATACGGATGTACAGATCCACTGGCTTTCAACTATGATTTGCTAGCTAATACCGACGACGGGAGTTGTTATGACGTTGTTCTTGGATGTATGGACGTTACAGCATTTAATTACAATGCTCTAGCAAACACAGATGATGGAGGTTGTATTCCGACAGTGTTCGGGTGTGTCGATAATACAATGTATAATTACAACCCGGAAGCAAACACAGATAATGGTAGTTGTATAGAATTTTATTATGGATGTACAGATAGTTTGGCACTTAATTATGACGATAACGCGAATACTGATAATGGTAGCTGTGTTTATCCTTTGTATGGCTGCACTAATCCGACCGCTATCAATTATAATATCGACGCTAACATGTCGGACAGTTCTTGTTACTATTCTGCTGGTTGTGCTGTTGGCGATGTATACTATATTCCTAACGAGTGTTTTAGTTGGGTAATTGAAGTAGATGAATACTGTTGTAACGAACAATGGGACAACACGTGTGTAGAGCTTTACCAATATTGCGAAGATGGTTGGAGTGGCCCTACAGACATACTTGAATATAGAAACGAAATAGTTACATATCCTAACCCTACAAGTGATTATATATACGTAAATAAAAAAGTTGATCTAAGGGTTTATAATTTATTAGGGGATATAGTTATAGACAAAACCAACACAGATGTCTTAGATGTATCTATATTATCTCCTGGGATATACAATATAACTATTGAATATAACAAAATAAAAATTAACAGAAAAATTATTAAAACTAAATAACATGGCGACATTAACACCAACACTAACACTTACTAGTACAGATGCTACGTCTGACTCGTTAAGTCTTTCTTTGACTGATTCGCTTACTACGGCTGGCGATGTATTGTCTGCTACGGTAGAGACAACAACGACCGCTGCTGTTTTTTTAGCCGCGGCAGATTACGGTAAATCATACATATTACTTAAAAACTTAAGCTCTACTGGTGCTGAGAAAATTTTCATTAGACTTGGAGCAACTGGTTCAGCTAACGTTTTAGAACTTGGAGCAGGAGAATTTGCATTTTTCCCATGGGCATCAGATGAAGATCTAGTTTATGATGCTGACTCTGGCACACCAGCAATGGAAGTATTATTATTTGAAGTAGCTTAATAAATAACAATTAAAAATTATGGCAACACTAACACCAACACTTACGCTAACAAGCTCTGACGTAGCTAGTGACACGCTTTCTATATCTTCGACTGATTCTTTAGCTGTAACAGCTTCTACGAATGTATCAAGAAAATCTATCGCTACTGGATCCGCTCAAGCAGTTCTAGCATCTAACAGTAGTTTTTCCTACGTATATATGAAAGTTGTTTCATCAAGCAATTCAGCTTCTTGGGTACAAGTTCTTCTTGGAGGAGATGCTAAGATGAAAATAAGAGTAGGAGAATTTGCTTTCTTCCCTTTGTATAGCTCTCAAGCGATTACTGCTGAAGCTCAAACCGCAGCTTGCGTGGTTGAATATGCTCAGTTTGTAGCTAACGTATAGTATGAAACTAGAGGTATTAAGATTTAGTTCTCAAGAAGATTCTACATCTGGATTGCTTTTTGAAATAAGCGAGCTTGGAAGAAAGTTTCTTTGTTATACACTTGAGGATGAACGTCGAGCTCTAAAAGTTAGAGGTGAGACGCGTGTACCTGCTGGTACATATAATATTAAGCTAAGAAAAGAGGGTGGCTTTAACGCGAAGTATACTAAAAAATATGGTGGTTTCCACCGTGGTATGTTGCATATTTGTGACGTTCCTAATTTTGAGTATATTCTTATTCATACTGGAAACACTGATGAGCACACTGCTGGGTGTTTACTCGTTGGAGACTCGCAAGAGAATAATGTTATCATTAAAGATGGGTTTATCGGCAAGAGTGGCAACGCCTATAAAAGGATTTATCCAGCGATTGCGAAGGCTATAGAATTAAACGAAGAGGTGACGATAACATATATCGATCACGATTAAATAAAAAGATATGGGAACATTAACATTAAGTATAACAGAAAACATAAACGTAAGCTCAGGTGGTTATGCGTACAACTACACCACGTCTGGTACTTCTGACGATTTAAACATTACGGATGTTGATGCTTTTACAGACACTACACTAAGTATAGGTACAGCGTTTACTCAAGTTGCTAAGTTTTCTTCTGGCGCAACTGTTGGCATGGGTCTATATGACTCCGCTAAGTTTAAATACATGCGATTTAGAAATACTGATGGTAGCAACTTTGTAACGCTACAATTAAGCGATGCCACAACTAATAAGCAGGTTAACTATAAAATACTACCTGGTGAAGCTGTGTATTTTACTAGCTTAGTATTTGATAATAACGCATCGACCAGCGTTGCAGCGAGCGACGTTGTTCAAGGAACTTCAAATGTAGCTGGTTTAACAGCAACGGCAGATGAAGTACAGTTGAAAGCAAACAGCTCAGCTTGTGCTGTAGATATACTCATAGCATATGATTTATAACATATGGCAAAGAAGAGAAGAAGTGGTTATAGTTTTGTAGGTAAAGAAGTACAATCTTCTGAGTTTCGTATAGATAAGGATTTATATATCCAGAAAGGAAGATCTCCAGCCTATCAAAACAATGTCACGACAGATATAAATGGTAAAACATTAACAGCTCCAGTGGCGCTAAAGCACGATACACTTGATGATGATGCTGCCGCTATGCCTATTGATTTGTTTACGGGTAATATACTACAGATTACTCCAACAGCTAGTAGATCAAAGGCTACACCAACTGCTTCTGCTTTAATTTCTAAATGGGGATTAACAGACAGGTTTCAATACGTGGACGTGTGTTTTATAAACCTAACTGCTTCAACATATTACCTAGCTGTGGTCGGTGGAACAGATGTAACTATAGTGGGTAATACAAGAGTTTCAGCGGCAACCTCTGGATTATTTAGATTTATTGTAACAGATGTTGGTATAAGCGTATTAACAGTATATAGATTAGCGTAATATGGCAAAGATAGATACAATATCACTAAGTGGCAACAGCTTTGTAGACCTTAGCAAGGAAGGTATTTTAGGTATGATAGTATCTAATACCGATAGTGAAGACGTAACTCTTGACCTAGTAGTAGGTCCAAAGTCACTGCACAACGGCACGGCAACAACTGGAGCTGTTTTTGTTCTAAAGCAAATACCAATCCCAGTTGGATCTACTTTCATATGGGATGACGAAGATGTTTTGAGTAATGCTTTTGGAGCGGGGTCTGTTGTAACAACATATGATAGCGTTAGAGGCATTTTTAAAACAGTTAGCGATTACACTTTTTTAATTAGAGTCGGTAGCGGTCATACTGCAGATGTTACCCTGCGAAGATCTAATCGTAACACCTTAAGTAGAAAGATAAAGTAACAATTTCTTAACAATTTCTTGATATAAAAAACGGTCCACAAAGTAATTATTACTCTATGGACCGTAAAATTGATATTAGTAAAACTATGTATGTAACGATAATGATTATCGTTTACATGATAGCTTTATACTAGCTCGCCATTCTTGATAGCCTGTACCTCGACGCGAACCGCTTGAGCGATAGCCTTAACATCCTGCATGGCTCCTCGTATACGTGTTCCAGCTGATTTATTTCCACTTTCAAACTTCTCTACGTCAACAGCGGTTGAGATTAAAGCCTGCATCATTTCGTTCATTTTTTCTTCTAAATTACTCATAAAATTAAATTAAAGATTAGTTACTTCACAGCTACCACCAGCACAAGCAAGCTCGCCTGATAGATCTGTGTTATCATCTAGTTCAACGACCTTCTCAAGATCGACGTCGTGTAACGACTTAGACATTTCATCGAATCGCTTCTTAGTTATGTCTTCAAAAGGGGCTTGAGTATAAGTACCACCATCATGTGGTAACACTGACAAGCCATTGTAATGCTCTCTATTTTTCCACATCCATTCACCAGCCTTATCCCATTCATCTGCTTTCAGACTGATTGTAGCCGAAACATTATGAGTGTTAGAACCTTTGCGGTGACCAGGGTTAACCCACTCTTGCGAAACTTGTTTAACTCTTTCTAATAAGTCAAACGCAGATTCAGTTCGAACAATCGAACCTTTTGGAGCGTGTTGTGGAATTTCAATAACAGCAGTATCATGTGGTCTAAAATACTCATCCTCGATTAGCTCAGGGTGATGAATTGATAGGTACGAATATATCGCCTCATTTTTCCCCACACGTAGTCTACGGATGTAGTAATCATTATGCCAAGCATGAATACCGGATGAAGTGCCTAATACTAAAGATGTTGTACCTGCAGGTTTCACGCAGGTGGTTCTAGCAGCTTTGTTAATACCAATAAGTTTTGCAACTCTAGTATTCTCTCGCTTAACCGCATCAGCAGCTTTCTTCATATCTAACGTCAATACCTTTTTTGACGCTATCCCTGTCATTGACACACCGATAAGAGCATCTTTCTCGGTTGTCTCCTTCCATACCTCTCTCAAGTAATGGAAGTCTGTGTAACCAGCTTGTAACGTTCCAATAAACGCAGCAGCCTTGACTCTCGTGTTGAGATCGTCTTGATCTACTATGTCTGAAACATTAACTTCACATAGGTTACAGAATTGATAAGGACGGAGAGCAATCTCGCAACAAGGGTTTGTCCCCCAATCTTTATCGTTGTTTAGATATATACCAGGTTCTCCAGCTCCAGATAACTCAACACGTTTCCAAAGATCCATAAAGAAATCTTTAGTAATCTTGTGCCTCATTAATACAGCTGAATTATTAGCTCTACCTCTTTGTGGGTTTTTCTCCCACCAATCACCAGCTTTGCAGGCAATCATATCTTCGTCGTAAGCGCTGAATAGTGATATTAACGCAGCACGCCTAATACCACCAGCCAAAACAGCGTCTGCAATATAACATACAATGTCGTGTACTTCAATAGTGGCCAGCTTCTCTCCATCATCTTTCGCATCTAGTACTCCTTGAATTTTAATTAAACATTCTTTTAAAGGTTGAGGTCCTGGTGCTTTTCCTCCAGAGGTCACAAGACGTGCTCCCTTAGGTCTAATGTCAGAATAATCAAACTTGATCTTAGATGATCTCTTAGAGCCCATATAGGACTTAATTAAGACCTTGATTGCATCAGACCAACCTTCAATTGAATCACCAATAACGAATCGTCTTTCTCTTTTATCAAAAGGCTTTATTACGTTCGGTAATTGCTTCACGTGGTGCTGTTGAACTGAGTAACCAACTCCACAACCCGATAATAACAAGAACATAGTCTCGTTAAATGAATCGATCGAATCAATAGGTAGGTAAGAACAATTGTACAACCTGTTAGGTGATATTTCAATTGGCTTACCTGAGAACTGAAGGCTACGCATAGAAGGCAGAACCTTCTTAGCGTATACCAACTTGTACGTGTTCTCTATATCATCGCTCAACTCTGGGTATTTCTTTTGATGCATCTCTTTATTTCGAGTTACAAGTTCCTCCCAAGTTTCCCGGCGGTTAAGCTCGGGGATATACTTAGCATACTTCATGTGCACGGTAATATCCGATAATATATTGTTCATTGATTAGTTTTTAAAAATAGTTATACAAATGTCTAGAAATCCTAGATATAACACGTGGTTGTTACGTGTGTCTTCTTGATATGTTCTCATACCAAACAATATGCCTGGAAATGTTCCAAAGCTTAGTTCCCAATTATCTTTCATTTTCGTTGTTTTAAGATTAATTCTACTACTTTGTCACACTCCTTTTGATTCTGAGGTTTATATAAAGTCACAGAAGGTAAATTGTCTTTTACATACTTTTTAAACAATTTCCAACGCATCGGAAATGTATCGTTAGCACGACCTTTACATTCTATAATTATATCATCTTGAATACCAATAAAATCAGGAGTGTATTTGATGCCAAGGATTTTTTTACTTCCTCGGTTAACAAGATCGCCCTTGCCGTTGGCTTGTCGTTCGTAACTCTCGTTTTCGAACATAAACCCTGGAAATATCTCGTACGTCATACCTTCGTAAGCTGTTTTTATCTTAGCTTTTTGAAGTGCCATGTACATATATTTCTCAAGGCCTGACGCAAATTTAATTCCGTCATACGTAACCTTTTTAGCTCGGACTGGACCTCGTTTTTTACGACGCTTAAAATTCATTGCTAGGGTCGTAATTATCATCGTCATGATGAGAGGCGTGTATAGCAAACTCCTCTAGATGATCTCGAACCTCATCACGTGCAGCTTGAATATACAAGATCGCATCCATCAACTCCTCCTGAATATCGTTGAGATAACCACCAAGCTCTTTAAAGCCTTCGGTTCTCTCTTCGTTAAGAGTTCTACCGTATTTCTCATACCCAACGTCTGATCGTGAAACGAATTTATCGCAAACAGATTTGACAACTGGATCTCTAAAGTTATATTCTTTCTTCATTATAAT
>Ga0099849_1000965_pt1 | contig 13482 bp, 30 predicted proteins | sample CB_VirMetaG_4_FD_78177 | JGI IMG/M metagenome (GOLD analysis project Ga0099849, IMG submission 78177) | Freshwater to marine saline gradient viral communities from Chesapeake Bay - CB_1508_1M Viral MetaG | ecosystem: Environmental > Aquatic > Marine > Coastal | place: USA: Chesapeake Bay... | reverse complement strand
TATCACCCTCTACAATTAGATCTCCTGTTACAGTTACATCACCAGCAAAAGTTGCATCCTGAGTTGAGCCATCTAAAGTTAAGGCAGTTGTATTATTGGTTAAAAAAGTTAAATCATTAGAGTCAGATGTTTTTATATTAAATGCTTTACCTGTAGATATTATATTATGATTAACCGAAGTTAAATTTGTTACAACATTAAAAGAACCCCTGTTAACCGATAAAGCATCTCCATCTCCTGTAACACTAACTCCTGTGCTTGTTGTTTCAAACTTTTTACTTCCTGAATATGCAAGTTCAACTTGTCCGTTATCTACACCAACGAAATAGTTTTGAGTGCCATTTACATTAGATAATCTTATTTGATTTGAACCTTGTATTAATAAATAACCTGAACCTGAATCTACTATAAGACTATTACTACCATCGTGATATATTTGCAAGTCTGAATCACTACCAAATTTAGCTTTTACACTATCTATAAATCTAGCATCTTTTAAAAACACACTTTCTGTTGTGCCACCATCTATTCTTATATACGTTGCAACACCTCCACTACCATCATCTGAAACAAAGGTAATATTTCCATCGTTTGTGCTATTTTCAATACTAAAATCACCAGTAGTGTTTTGTATAAAAGAATTTGCTCCGTTGTGATATATTTGTAAATCAGGACTGGTTGAATCTCCAAATGTAAGTTTAGAATTATCAGTAAAGTTTACATTTCTATCCACTTCATTAGGCACATCGTTTGATCTACCAGCACCAAATATTTTTATTAATCCATTACTAGCGTGTTTTTTAATAACAACCGCCATTTTTTGAATTAACTGATTATTTGCTGTAGGTTTACTATTTGTAAATGTACCATTGTTTCCAACATATAGTTCATCCCCAATATTAAAACTATCAGTATCAATACCAGAAACAGCACCCATCATAACTGCAGCGCCTTCAGCTTCATCATTAATAGTTTCATTAAGCACACCAATAGCAGGCATTGCGCTGGCTGTATCATAATCAGCCGCTATAACTTCGATTACATTCCCACTAGGAGGTGTTGCGGTGGGAGCCGCGTGAACTACAGTACCTTTAGCAAGTTGTACTCCGGATACGTTTTTTACTGTAACTTCTATTCTTTCTGCTGTGTTTGAAGTTGAATCTATCCAAGATACACCGGTACCTGTAGAAGATAATACTTGGCCTGAAGTTCCTAACCCGTTTGAGTTATCCTTAAGGCCAGCATCAAGTTCTATATCTGTTAAAAACTTATTAGCCATATTTTATTTAATTATGTATGTGTTATGCTCCAGCAGTGCTAATTAATACTGTTATATCTCCAGCAGATGGAGCAGAAGCAAATGTTAATGTAACTGTATTTGTATTTGTTCTAACCACATCAGCATATACTGTTTCATAAGAACTTGTATCAAATAATTGAACAATTACATTCCTTGTACCTAAATAATGATTTACAGCAATTGATGTTGATCCACCTACTGTTGTTGAATACGTTCTAGGTATTTTATATGTTTGTAAAGCCGGAGTACTTTGATGATCATAAGCTGTGAATTCCCAATCATCATCCGACTCATCCCAGTTTAATTGTACATTATCAAGTGTTCCTCTTTCAACTTCAATACCAGCATTTTCTGTTGGCGTTGACCCGGAGTAATTACTGTTTAATGTAATAATATTATCAGCAAGATTAATTGTCTCTGTATTAATTGTAGTAGAAGTGCCAGATACAATTAAATTTGTTACGGATAATGTTTCGGTTGAAGGATTATATTTTAAAGTACTATGCGAAAATCCTGTTTGTGCACCAGATGCACTTGCTACTGTAGTAATAAATCTATCATTATTAGATGTATCAGCCGCAATGCTTTGTAATGTATCCGTATTGTTATCCGTAGGTAAAGTTACTGTTTTTGTATTTACAGCAGTTACGTGACCAGTTGCATTTGTTGTAATACTATCTATTGCAGTAAATGAAGCACCGTGATTAGGTGATGCAGAAGACGTATTATTTGTTCTTGATGTATTGTCGTGATTTATTGTAAGTGTTTCGTCTGTAGATTGATTTAATGTAAAATCTCCGCCACCACTTAAATAAGTTCCAGCGCTTATTGTTATTGTGTTGTCATTTACAATTTCGTCTAAAGAGCTAAGATCTACCGTTAAATCTGATAAAGTTCCTGTTCTACCTAAAGTAAGCGTTGTGCCGGTTAGTGTTGCAGAATCTACATAATTGTCAGAACCTACTGTTATCCACCCACTGCCATCGTAATACTTCATTACATCTTGACCTGTGCCATTGTCGAATATAAGCTGACCAGCCACCGGCGATCCAATATCACTAGCTTCTGTTAGGTGCATTCCGAAGTCTCTTGCTTCGTTTTGATTTAGCGTAATATGATTAAGAAATGGTATAGCCATGATTTTTTATTTTTAGTTTAAATATGCGTATCCGCTTTTAGCAGATGAAAAACTTAATGTTAAGTTATTATTATCTATATATACAACATCTGCAAATCCTTGTCTACCGCCAGAAACGGTAATTGATACAGATGGTCTTTTATTTAAATTATGCGCTACATTCCAAGTAGCGGAAGCATTGTTTTGGGAATGTGTATAATGTTTATCTTTTTCTCCTCCAAATAAAGAAATTGTGTAAAACTTGTCTACTGTTAAAATTCCTCTACCTGAAATAAATGTTAAATTAAAATCATAATAATTTAAATTTTCTGAATCCTCAGCAATACTAGTTACATCAAATATACCGTATGTATCTGGATCATTATTTTCAAATATTATAATTCTTTTTAAATTATATTCTAATATAAAGTTTTCTATATTATGATCAGCAGCATCAACTTCACTAAATTTTAAGGTACTTATAGATGAAATTGATGTTCCATTACTAGGGCCTGAAAATGATTTTTCTTCAATTATATCGCTAAACTTATATCCAGTTTGTCCACCTACTGAAATAGAACCTTGACTAAATAATTCAGCTATTCCGCTTAATGGAAAGTTTTTAGTTATCGAGCCAGCTGAATCTGTTCCAATTACTTTGTCTTGTGCTGTAATTACAGTATCTAATTGGTAAATACTAATTCTAGCCATATTATTTATTTCCTTTTACCGCCGAACCATAATAAAATCCAAAAATTGATAATACAATTCCTTGGCAGATCCCTAAAATATTAATAAAAACTTCTTTATTGCTTTCTGGCACGTCTAAATAAACTACTGCATATATCATAAAGCAAAAACTAACCAAACCTACAATACCAGTAAAAGCGTGCATATAATCTGTTTTACCTGCCTTTGCAATTTCAACTTCTCTTTTTCTAGCGCTATCTCTATCGGCAACTTCTAATTCATATAGCTTTACTAATTCATCGTGCATTTGTTGCTTTTCTTCTAATGTAAGATCTGGTTCAGTATCTATTAAATTTTTTACAATACCCATAACACCGTTGTTTGGTAATACTTCACCAACAATACCAGGTACTTTTTTTAATAAAAACTGCCCGACTTTTGTATCTTTAAATTTCTTTTTGTCAGACATAGTAAATTATATTAGCATTTCCATCTACGTCTTGCAGCGCAGATTCTTTTCTTTGGTGTTTTCTTACAGTCAATATTATGCATTTCCATTTGACCTTTTGATCTAGCACAATATGAAGTTCTCCTTTTACCTCCACCTGGTTGTGGTGCCTTAAGATTACCACCTGTTTCTTTATTATATGCTCTTCTTCCAGCCTCAGTCATACCAGCACCTTCATCAGCAGTTAAAAAATGCCTACCTTTCCCTTTCGTAGTTTTACGAAGCTTCATTAGCATTGAACTTTTAGGTTGTTGTACGTAAGCCATAATTTATTTTTTATAAGTTTTATTGCCGTATCCCTTCATTTTGTATCCAGTCTTTTTCAAAAGTGATCCCGCGTTTGATAATGAAACTCCTTGTAAGTTAGGCTTATCTATATCATATGCACCAGATTTAAGTTTTGAATTAAAATCTGCAGCCATTTCTGAAAACGTAGATGCTTTAGTTGTTTGTGTATCTCCTGTTCCCTGTGAAAACTTTTTTAATTTGGCATCTAATGATTCAGCTGTTGTTTCAGTACCAGTTGCTTTAACAAATTCACCTCCTTTTTGTTCTTTTTGAGGTCTTTCACCTGTAAACTTATATCTTAAAGTAACATTAGGATTTTTCATTTGCTCAAGTTGATTTTGAGCATTAAATAAGGCATTTTTTCTACCAGCTTCTTTTCTTGATAAACTATTATTTTTTATTGAAAGTTTATTTACTTTGTTCTGATCTTCGGGATTTTTTGCCACCCATTCACCATTGCTTTTGGTAGCAATTTTACTTAGCCTATTTTCGTTCATTCTAAGCCTTTGCTGAATATTTTCAAGCTTATTTGAAGTTGATGTTACAGCACGATTAGCTTGTCTTAAGTCATAAGATGTATATGTATCTGCATATCCACCTTTTTTTGCTTCGGTTTTTTTGGGCTCAAAGCTACTTTCCATACTGCCTTCCGTTTGCTTAGGCTTCGCCTTACCTTCAATAGTATATTCTTCTCTATATTTAGTCCCCTCATCAGAATAATAAAATTTTTTCCAATCTTCGGGAGACGCATAACCGCCTTCTCCTGTATAAGGATCGTTTTGCCCTCCAAGTAATTCACCAGCCGAAGCGCTTCCAGAATATGTACCCACTATTCCGCCTTTTTGCACATTTTCCTCATTAATTTTTTTTGTCTTAGCTTGTTTTAATATACTTGGCTGCTTTTTATAAGAGCTCATATGTAGTCTACCTGTGTTTCCCATAATTAAAAATTTAGTCTTTCAAAAATTCTTCGTTAATTTTGTCAGTATTTCCACCTCCACCTCCACCGAAGTCATCCATTAATTTACTAACTCTATCAAAACCTTTACCCATGCTTTCCGCTGGATCAATATACCTTTTGCTTCCGTACATGCCTTTTAAATCATTGACTAAGTTAGCCATATACTTAGCTACAGATGGTTTTGCTGATTCTGAAGCTTTTGATGTTATTGGTTTACATTTATATGCCATAATATTTATTTTTATTCTGCCGCTCTAGCTTCATCTTCCCATTCGAAGTTTCCGCCTTCAGGCTCTGCTTTGTTTGTTGCTACATCAACTATATTACCTTGATCTCTCATATATACTCTTGCACCTGTTTTTGTATCTCTTTTCCAAATAACCTTATTATCATCATAATAAAGTTTACCTTGTTTCATTTGGTCATGATGTTTATTCTCGTGCGCTATAGAGTCTTCTTTCTCTTTTTCACTTGCATTTTTATTTACAAAAGTTGTTCCGTCATTATTTGCTTCTGCAATAATACCTTTATCCAAATTTTTTTCAAATACAGGTCTTCCCCATTCTGAAAGCTCTTCGTTAATACCAAATATATCTCCTTTGGTTTTAGGTAATTTAAATGCCATTATCCTCTTTTTGTTCTTTTTTAAGATTTTGTCTTTCCTCTTTTTGTTTTTTCCTTAAAGCCTTTTTTTCTTCGCGTTTCTTTTGCCCTTCTTTAGTAGAAATTTTAGTATTTAAAATTTTCTTTACAAATTTTTTACCTCCTTCAATAACTTTTTTACCTCCTTCAACGACAGCATCTTTAACAACTTCAGGAACATCTTTTACTTTTACATCTCCTGTTTGTTTTGCCATACTATTATATTTAGTAGCCATTGATTTTTTTGCAGTTACAGGAAAAGTTTTTCCCGCATAAGAAAATTCTTTAGCACCGCTTTCTGCCGCTTCTTTAGCAGCATATGAAAAGTTTTTAGCAGGTGATTTGCTATCACATCCACAACCAGAATAATCTTTTGTTAAATTTGAAAATTTACTCTGCACTTTAGCGGTAATCGGATTTGTAGATTTCATAATTATCTATTTTTGTCTTTTATCATGTCATCAATAGCTTTATTGAAGACTTTATCTGTGTATGTTTTGTTTTGAAAAAATATACTCTTTTGCGAAGTAGGTATATCTTCTTCAGCAAGCATAATACGATAAATACGCATAATTAATTGCTTAGCTCTAGTTGATAATTTGTATATAGTATATTTAATTGAAGTGCGGTTTCGTTGACGCCATATATCTATCCAGCCATTTCTTCTTAGCCGTTCCCAGCGGTTTTTATCCCAACTGTAAGTATAAGCACCCTCAATAAATTGATTACGTGTAAAATGACCTTTGCAATCTAAATAGATTAAAAGTTCTAAATCAGCATCTTTTAAGTCATAAGTTTTACAGGCCCACTTTCTAATGAGCCTGTAATACTTTAATAAATTTAATTCTCGTAAGTCTTTTGGTTCAATCCTCATTCTACTATAACTACGTCCGTTATTTTTATCACGTAGTATAGTTTGTCATTGTATTGTATTCCGTGGCCTGCGTGTTTATCGTATCTAACAATATCACCAGGTTTTATAACATCTACTTGCTCTCCTACGCTTATAACTTCACCTTTTAAATATCTTACATCTTTATTTTGCGATTCTGTTAATTCAAGACCACCTACTTTCTTCGGCGCTTCTTTTATTTTATCAATAATAATATAATAGTTAATTGCTTGCATTTTCTATTCTTTTATTACTGATTACACAATCTGCTGAAATAATTGTCTTAACAACACTAACTGCATTTTTTAATGCTGTTTTCGTTACAAGTACTGGATCAATAATACCCGCTTTTATCATATTAGCAGGTTTTCCTTTTACAACGTCAACACCCATACCTTTCATTGGAAATTCCATATATGGTAAATTAGCATTAGCTAGTATTGTTTTATATGGTGCTTTTATTGCTTCTAATAATATTTCAGCTCCAAGATTTTTAGGTTTAATTTTTTTCGCTGCATTTACTAAAGCAACTCCGCCTCCAGCAACAATACCTTCTTTATAGGCAGCTTTTGTCGCATATAGAGCGTCTTCCACTCTATCCTTCTTTTCTTTTAACTCTACTTTAGAATCAGCACCAACTTTTATAATACCAACTTTACCTGTTAGCATTGATAATCGTTGTTCTAGCTTTTTCTTAAAAAACGGGTTTGTTTCGTTTTTAATAGATTTTTTAACTGTATCTATTCTTTCTACTAATCCTTCTGTTTCATGATCTATTTGTAATACTGTGTTTTTAGAATCAGTAACTGCTTTAGCCGCTTCACCTAAAACACTAATATCTACAAAATCTAAATCATCACCTAATTCTTCACTTAATACAGTTGCACCTGTAATAATTGCTAGGTCTTCAATTGTATCTTGCCTTGTTGGTCCAAATCCTGGTAAATCAACAATATTTACTTTTATATTACCTTTTACCTTATTTGCAATAAGCGTTTGGTAAGGTTGTTGTTCAACATCGGCAACAATTAATAAACTACGCTTTTTCTTTATAACATGCTCTAATATTGTTTGAATACGTCTAATATTAGGTATTGGTGAAGATACTATCAATATATAAGGGTTATCTAATATTGCAACCCCTTTATCTTTATCAGTTGTTAAATGTGGTGATTTTAATCCAGAATCAAATTGTGTGCCATCAACAAAATCAATATACGTTTCATTTGTTTCTGACTCTTCCATTAAAACGACTCCATCTCTGCCAACTTTTTCGTAAGCTTCTCCAATTTTTGCTCCCAGCTGTTTATCATTATTACAGCTAATAGTAGCAACTTGTTTAAGCATATCACCCTCAACTGGTATACTGGCTTTGTCAAGATATACCAAAACTTTTTCAGTACATTCTTCAATGCCATTTTTAATTGACCTAATTTCTTCTTCATTGTGATTATTCGTTATAGTTTCAAGCAAAGAATATGCTAACACTGTTGCGGTTGTTGTTCCGTCACCAGCTTCTTTAACTGTATTGTTTGCCGCTTCTTTTACTAATGTAGCTCCTAGATTTTCGACCGGGTCTATTAAGACTACGCTTTGAGCAACGGTTACACCATCTTTTGTGATCACCGGTCTGCCGAGAGCATCTTCATAAATTACGCATTTACCAGAAGCACCTAATGTACTTTTTACTGCGTTTGCTAATTTTTGTACTCCCGCCATAATTTTTGCAGAAGCATCTTTTCCGAAAGATAGATCTTTTACTATCTCACTTGGGTTATTAAATTCCATTTAATTAAATTGTTTTTAAGATTACTTCTCGAAAGTTTTAACTACTTTAGGCCCATTTAAGAACTCTATTTTTTTATTGTAGTGTTCAACTGTCTTATCTATTGCTGTTTCTGCAGCTTCGATAGTTTCTCTTCTTGTTACATCAATCCACTTTTCTTCATTGTTGGGATTTTGATATTCCGTTTGGTAATATCCATTTTGTAACTGCACGATTCTCCAGTTTTCTTTTTTGGCTATGTGGTTCCATAGTTTAATCGTTGGTTCATTTGGTTGTGGTTGACTACTCCACGAACTAGTCTCGTAAAAAAACGTCATTGGTTTTGGTTTTAAATGTTAAAATTGGTTATTGCTCTCCCCGAGCCGGGTTTATTTTATGCTCCTGCTGAAATTTTAAGCGTTCCGCCGTCATTCCACAGTCTTCCACTTACTTGTGGATCAGAAGTTGGTAAATTTGGTAGCGATAGCGTTGCTCCGTCAATTGAACTTGTTCCCGTTACAGAAATATCTGTGTTAATAAACGTTTTCAATGCTGAAATAGTGAAGTTTTTAGTTTCATTATCTGCCCCAACAGCTCCGTCGGTACCAATTATCTTGTCTTCGCCAGTAATTGTGCTATCTAAGCCGTATGTTTGTATTCTTGCCATGATTTTTTCTCTTAATATATTTATAATCACGCGTTAGCGTGAAAAATTTATGAAAATTAGGTTACTTTGTAGTTATTATTGCCCTCTTTTTTCGTTCCTTGACCATCATTTCCCCTATTTGAGGCTACAGATTTGAAAGTTCTTGATTTATGGTCAAAATCTTTGCCCGCAATGTCTCTTCCTGCCTTTATAGCAGCTCTTCGGATCCTTTGATTCTCTGCCCTTTTCTTTTTTCTCGACGGTGAATTCGCATATGCCAAGTCACGAGCGGCCTTCCTACGCCTTGCGGTAGCTGATAATCGTTGTTTCCCCATAATATGTATAATTACATAGTAAATCAGTGAATTAAATAAGACAATAGGGTGCTATTAATATAACATAAATGGCTAATGTCATAAAAAGTGTTACAAATATAGAGGTAATGGGTTATATTATAAAAATATTATAGCCTACCATTTTATAAAAGCTAAATCTTTTAACCAGCCCCGGTGTTGTTTTATGTTTTACGTTATATGTTTCGACGTTTATTAAGTATAGTACAACTATAACTTTAGGTTAGTACATAATTTTACGTATAACTTTAGGGTAATGCAGCGCAGCGCAGCGAAGCGTGCATAGCAACGCGTATAGCATTAAGGGAAACACGAGTGAGGTAAGATAATAAAAGTGAATAAAAAATATAAATAATATGAATAGAAAAGATATGTACAAAGAGGTAATACGAGACTTTCCTTTCTTAAAAGAAATGGATAAAAGTAATAAGATTATAAATAAAATGGTAGATATAAGAATGATGTGGGTGGAAGGAAATACGAAGTAAAGTAGATAATATAAATGTAAATAAAAATTAAAATAAAAATTATGAAAGAATTATTAAATGAACTACAATTTCACTTGAACTGTTATGAAAACAAAGACATTGATGGTGATGATTTAAATCAAGCAATTCAAGAAATTGTTTGGAACTTCGCGGAAGTATATAATATAAAGCTTAAGTATAAAAATTAAAGGTAATACGAAATAGTAAAGATAATATAAGTGTAACAATTAAATAATAAAATTATGAGTAAATCAAAAAAACAAAACGTTCTAATCTCAAAGAGATTCATCATCAGAAAATCATTAATCGGTCAAGGTATATTAGTACAGTTCACTGACTGGGATGGTAAAGTACACAAGTACAATCATGACAAAGTGTACGAATATCATAAAGAAAGATTCGACAACATGAAATGTTTTTTAAAGTACAAATACTATAGTCAAACATTCGACCTACCGAAATTCGTTAGAGATATGGACCCTAAAGACGTAATCTAATGAGACAGTTCCATCACAACAAAGTCCTGAACATAATCCTAGGTGGGGTTGTGTTCGGGCTCGGAACCCTAGCTTTAGTAGGGATATTAGGAATAAGTTACCTAATGATTTTCGAAGGAGTCAGAGTAAGCTTGCCACTTGGAGGATAAGCTTTAACACCGGAGGTAACACCGAAGGTGTATAGCAACGCGTATAGCATTACCGTACCGAATCGAGGGAAATACGAATCACCGAAGATAATATAAATGTAACAATAAAACAATAGTAATATGAGAGAGGTAATAAAATTTGCTCAGTTTATATATGCTCATCAGTTAAGTGAAGAAGAAGTAAAGGATGGTGAATATTTAGAAACTTTATATAGTAACTTTAAAGAAAACTATCGCGGTGAGGTTACGTAACAAAGGAAATACGAACTAAATCCGATAATAAAAGTGCGACAATAGCCTACTATTCATTAATAATTAAGTACCTAATGTCACAGTTTTGAGTAACAAGTAGAGATAGGTAGTATAATACCTGCAAATAAAAAATATGAAATAAACAAATAATATACTTTACTATGAATGATTTATTAAAAGAATTAGCTTACCAACTTAAAATGGTAGAGAACGAAAATATAGACAAAGATGACTTTATCAATGCGGTAGAGGAAATATACTGGGAGTTTAAAGTAAATTCAAAACCTAACTTAAAATATAAGTAAAATGAAAACAATAAGAGAAGTGGTCGATTTGACCGTAGGTACTCACAAGGTGGGTGACTTAAAAGGTGTATCATACACTGAACTGGTAAAAATATTCGGTTTACCGACTTTTTGGCCTGAAGACAACTTTGATGGTAAAGTAAACTTTGAATGGGTAATTCAAATGGGTGATGTAATATTCACTGTCTATGACTGGAAAACATTTGATGAAGAGTACACTAAAAATGAGCTTGATAGGTGGAGCATAGGTGGGAAAAATCAGGTGCATGTAAGTGAGTTTATTGAAGAAGTTAATACGAGATTAAATAGATTATAAAAGTGTAACAATTAAATAAAATACTATGAAAAATATGAGCTACTGTGCCGCGGAAAATACCCTATCGGCAATCCGACAACTCACTGACTTAATTGAAAACGGTCATAAAAATGAGTGTATGGAAGAAAGTAATGGCTATGAAAGAATAGCGATTAAACAACTGGCGGAAGAAGCTGGTTACTTAGGTGATTTGTGTAACGAATTAATGGAAAGATATGGATAATAAATATAAAATGTATATGTGGGTATTGGATTATACCAAAGGAACAGTAACAAGATACGATGTATCAGAAGTTGAGTGGGATGAATATGATTACAGTCATGAGGATTATATATATGACAATGGTCACTCGCCTACAAATTGTGAGTGGATGATTACTCCTGCGAGTTTCGCCCAAGAAAGAGAAGGTAAAGTTGGCGAAGGATATACGTCAATATATTAACAAAAGAAATACGAAATAATATTGATAATAAAAGTGTAACAAATAAAATTTAATACTATGAATAGACCAAACTTATGGCAACAATTTAAGCCAGAATTTAAAGAAAGACTACTAAAGTCAGGTGAAAAATATGACACTGTAAACACACACCTAATTCCTTTGCTTAAGCGAACAGGCTGGTGGACAGACTTGAGAGTGTCTGATGTAAACAGTATCCTAACATTTTGTGATGTAAGTTCAAGTCATATGGGTGCTTTTGATTTTAAATACGGAGATAAATTTTTGAACGATGACAAATTATAGAGCAACAGGATTAGCCGAAGGCTGGATAGTAAGCGACAGCGAAGACGAAATTATTGAAGCTTGGCAACATTTACACGATACCGGCTTAGCATATTCACTGCAAGGTTGGTTTGGCAGAACCGCAAGAGATTTAATAGAACAAGGAATAATAAAAACAAGTAATGAAGTTTAATATAGATTTATTAAAAGACGGTAAAATATTTAACATTACCTTTATCAAAAAAAATGGCGATGTTAGAAGTATGAATGCGAGGTTAGGTGTAACTAAGCATTTGAGAGGTGGTCAACTAAACTATGACCCAACTTCCCGAGGCTACTTAATTGTATACTCAATGGACGACAGTGGTTACAGAACAGTAAACCTTGCAAATATAATTAGAATAAAAACAAACGGTTATGAGTACAGAAAAGTATAATGGGTGGACAAATTACGCTACATGGCGAGTAAACCTCGAAATATTGGGTGACATTCAGTGGGATAGTGACGAAACAATCACTGTAGATTACCTAAAAGAAATAGTAGAGAATGTAGTGTTTGATAACTGTGGGTGTAATGGAAGTTTAGTGGCTGACTACGCTCGAGCATTCCTAAGTAAAGTTAATTATTATGAAATAGCAGAATCAATAAGAGAAGAATTGTATGAAAGATAGTATATTTAAAACAATGAACGATATAGCGAAGTATAAAATAACTGAGGAAGAGTTAACTAAAGCTAGAGAAACAAGTATAGAGCTAATAGATTATTATCAAGAGCATATACACTCTACTGTAATGGATCGATTATTTGACAATAAAGTAATCGATCAAACAGACGACAAAGGTATGGCATTAATAAACTATTCTATTACTGAACTGATAAGTCATTTAAACGAAGTAAATACGAATAGCTTTTGATAATAATAGTGTAACAATTAAAAATAATAATATGAATAAAATTAAATTTCTAAAAGAAAAGTGTATCAGACTAAATGGTAAAAAGTATAAACCAGTACTTATTGGTGACATTCCTAATAAATTTGGTTATAAATGGATAAGTGATTACAATGATGAAGGTGAAGAAATATTCTTTAATGGTATATATGAGTGGTTTAACTACAAAGGTTTAACCTACATAAAGGCCTAACGTCATGCTATACACAACCAAACAAATCAACACAAAGCTCAAACAAGTACAGGAGTTTGAAGCTAAATGGGGTGAAAATACGACCACGCGAGCATGGAAAAAGTGGTGTACTGACCCAAAATATAGAGAGCAAGAGGAACAATTTCGTAATGCAGTAGCAAATTATGTAAAGAATAAGCCAAATACGAAATTTATTTGATAATATATATGTAGCAGGTATGAGTGTGATACCGTAAATCGATCGAAAAACAAACGATTGCTACTTGGTGAGAAACAGGAGACGATTAGAGCGAGGCCTGATAAATCATTGCTCTAACATGAAAGTCACACTGACTCACTTGTGAGGTAGTCTGGAAGCGGATTAAAGGCTCTACGTGAGGCTCGATGAAGCAAAAGACAGTATAAACAGACAGTGGCTGTGAAACACATAAGAAACCGGTTTC
>Ga0099849_1000963_pt1 | contig 13483 bp, 17 predicted proteins | sample CB_VirMetaG_4_FD_78177 | JGI IMG/M metagenome (GOLD analysis project Ga0099849, IMG submission 78177) | Freshwater to marine saline gradient viral communities from Chesapeake Bay - CB_1508_1M Viral MetaG | ecosystem: Environmental > Aquatic > Marine > Coastal | place: USA: Chesapeake Bay... | reverse complement strand
TTTGATGGACGGGGTTGCAACCCCAGAGGAGTATGCCAAGCGTGCCGCTTCTCTGGGGATGCCAGCCCTTGCTATTACAGACCACGGAGTTCTTTCTGGTCATAGGCCGATGTATCGTGCTGCAAAAGACAATGGCATTAAGCCCATTCTTGGCGTAGAAGGGTACATTACCGCTGATCGCTTTGATAAGAGAGATAAGACGGAGAGAACCACACCACTAGACCTTATCTATAATCACATCGTAATACTTGCTAAAGATCCTCAAGGTTTGCAGAACCTCAACACTCTTAATGAGATCGGTTGGACAGAGGGCTTTTATAAGAAGCCTCGCATTGACTTTGAGGTTCTTGATAAGTATGGTGACGGACTTATTGTTTCCTCTGCCTGCATGTCAGGTCTTATCAACAAAGCCATTGAGGTAGACGATTATGCTGTCGCTAAGAATCATATCAAGTGGTTTATGGATCGCTTTGGCGATGACTTTTATGTAGAACTTATGCCACATAACGTTGCTGGTATGAACACAGAGCTTTATAATCTTGCTAATGAAATGGGTGCTAAGTGCATCGCTACCCCTGACTGTCATCATTGTACGACAGATCAAAAGGTAATTCAGGAAATGATGCTTGCACTCAACACACATGCCAAGATACAAAAAGACGTTAGTTATGAGAAGTCTGCCAAGATACCTGACTTGATGAAGCGTCTTGACTATCTTTATGGTGAAGATCGTCCCATGTCTTTTAGATCTTTTGATATCCACCTTCTTTCATACGAAGAAATGCGAGAGGGTATGGAGAAGGAGCAAGAGTTTGATGATAGCATTTATGCTAACACCCTTGAGATTGCAGAAAAGGTAGAAGACTATAAACTAAAGAGCAACCTCAATCTTCTTCCGATCAAGGTTAAGAACCCCGAAGACGAGTTGAGAAACCTTGTTATGGAGGGTCTTAAGTCTAGGGGACTAGACAAGAATGAAGAATATCTAGCCAGGGTAGATGAAGAACTATCTATCATTAACGACAAAGAATTCGCACCCTACTTTCTTGTGGTTCGTAATATGATTTCTTGGTCTAAGGATCAGGGAATTATGGTGGGTCCAGGGCGAGGATCTGCTGCTGGATCTCTAGTTTGTTATTCATTAGGAATTACAGAAGTAGATCCAATTAAGTACGGATTGTTGTTTTTCCGATTCATTAACCCTGAAAGAAATGACTTCCCTGATATTGATACCGACATTCAAGATAGTCGTCGTGAAGAGGTCAAGGAGTACCTGGAAAGGGAATACAAGAACGTAGCATCTATTGCTACATTCCTTATGTTTAAGGACAAGGGGGTCGTCAGGGACGTTGCTAGAGCCTTGCATGTGCCTTTGCCAGATGTAAACAAAGCATTGAAGCTTGTTGATACATGGGAAGACTTTGCCAACTCCAAGAATACAGAATGGTTTAGAGAAAAGTATCCCGATGTTGTTATCTATGCAGAGCAATTGCGTGGTCGTATTCGTGGTACAGGTGTCCATGCTGCTGGAGTTGTAACGGCTAAAGATGCCATTCATAAGTACGCACCTATGGAAACAAGGTCTATTACAGGAACAAAGACTCGTATTCCTGTTGTGGCTGTTGATATGGATGAGGCCGCAGACATTGGACTAATCAAGATTGATGCACTTGGTCTTAAGACTCTGAGTGTTATTCAAGATACTCTTAGAACAATCAAGGAAAGAAGCGGTATAGACATTGACCTTTCCACAATTGACCTTGATGATAAGCATGTATACACAATGCTAAGTGATGGTCACACAAAGGGTGTGTTCCAATGTGAGGCAACCCCCTACACTAATCTTCTTGTTAAGATGGGTGTAAAGAACTTCGATGAACTTGTTGCTTCTAACGCACTCGTTCGTCCTGGTGCTATGAATACTATTGGAAAGGAATACATTGCTAGAAAAAGCGGTAGAAATATTGTGGAGTATCCTCATTCAGTAATGAGGCCATTCCTTGAAGATACCTATGGTCAGATTCTTTATCAAGAGCAGGTTATGCAAGCCTGCACAACTATTGGTGGCATGACCTTTGCAGAAGCTGACAAGGTTCGTAAGATCATTGGTAAGAAGAAAGATGCCAAAGAGTTTGATGTATTCAAAGATAAGTTTATTAGAAATGCATCGGCATACATTAGTCCATTCCAGGCAGATAATATGTGGCACGACTTTGAGGCACATGCAGGGTACTCATTTAATAAGTCTCACGCCGTTGCATATTCTATGCTTTCGTATTGGACAGCATGGCTTAAGTTCTATTACCCAATTGAGTTTATGTATTCAGTTCTGAGCAATGAGAAAGACAAAGATTCTAGAACAGAGTATTTGATTGAGGCCAAGCGTATGGGAATTCCTTTGAGGCTACCCCATGTAAATGAGTCACAGGTTGATTTCTCTATTGAAGGCAAGGCAATCAGATTTGGTTTGACTTCTATTAAGTGGATATCAAATAAGGTTGCTGAGAACATTATCAAGCTTCGTCCATTCAATTCCTATAAGGAAGTAAGGGATGCTGCATTTGCCAAGGGTAGTGGAATCAATAGCAGAGCAGTAGAGGCTATGAATGCCATTGGTGCTTTGACCTTTGACGATAATCCACGGGATGAAAAGAAGGTAAGAGAAAACCTTTACGAATATCTTAACCTGCCAGAATTTAATATAAACGTTCCAAATCACTATTATGCGTATATTGACAATTCTGAGGACTTTGAAGAAGATAAGTCTCACATTCTTATGGGAGTTGTTAAGAATATCAAGAGGGGTAAGGGATGGTCACGGGTTGAGTTATTAGACAAGACAGGATCTGTTGGAATATTTGCTCCAGAGGACACAGAGATTGAAACAGGAAAGATGTATTTAATTCTGGCATCAGCCAATAGGGTAGCAGAATATATTCCATTAGATGAAATGGATAATTATAAAACAAGCCCTATCATTAGGTTCTTAAACTATAAGCAAATACCCTATGGACAGGATGAGTATTTCGTGCTATCGTTTAACCCTAGAATAACTAAGGCGGGTAAGAAAATGGCTAACATGACCTTGGCTACCGCTGATCGTGAACTACTTGCTATCACAGTATTTCCTACACAGTTTGCTCAAGCCTACATGAAGTGTGAGGAAGGTTCTGTTGTTAAGTTAGAGTTTGGAGAAACAAAGGATGGTACAACTATTTTGAAGGATGTAATATCATGAGTTACCTAAGAGACATGGATGATTTAGCTTTTACTCTTCATTCTAATGCTGTAAGAAAGGGCTTTTATGAGCCTTACTTGCACATGGATGAAGCAGACCATATCGTCTTTTATCTAAAGCAACTTGCTATGGTTCATAGTGAGGTGTCAGAAGTATTAGAAGCAATGCGTAAGGAAAAGGGTGATGATGTTGTCGTAGAAGAGTTGGCAGACATTATCATTCGCGTCCTTGACTTCTGGGCATTTCTTTCAATGACCCAATATACAAACAAGTCTTTGGCAAAAGCCGTTGTGGATAAGATGGAAAAGAATAGAGAGCGTCCAGCAATGCATGGAGTGTTAGCATGATTAGTGAGGCAATGGAAGAAGTTCTTTCACAGATAGATCCAAAGCTTAGAAAAAAGGTGTCTGCTGCATCAGAGATAGAAGTTATTATGCAAAAGACCCCCAGCGTTGGACTTAATAAGCAACTAAATGGTGGCCTTGCTTATGGCAGACAGGTTCTTATTTGGGGAAACAAGTCTGCTGGCAAGTCATCTTTCTGTTTGCAAATGATTGGTCAGGCACAGAAGGAAGGAAAGATCTGTGCATGGATTGACTCAGAGCAATCATACGATCCTAAGTGGGCACAAAGACTAGGGGTAGATTCAGAAAGCCTTATCTATTCTCCTGCTAGGACAATCAATGACATGGTTGATGTTGCTACACAACTTATGTCTGCTGGTGTAGACATGATTGTTGTTGATTCTATCTCTGCCCTCCTTCCTGCTATCTATTTTGAGAAAGACTCTGACGAACTAAAGCAGTTAGAGAATACCAAACAGATCGGTGCAGAAGCACGGGATATGACAAACGCTGTCAAGATGCTTAACTATGCAAACAATCAAACTAAGCAAACATTGCTAGTTCTTATCTCTCAACAACGCAACAATATCGGTCAGATGTTTGTAAGTCATCAGCCTACGGGAGGCCACGCTGTCAAGTTTTTCTCTAGCACAGTTGTCAAGCTTTGGTCAAGTGAGTCAGAGAAAAATGCTATCCAAGGCAAGATAGAGGTAGGAGATAAGATCATACAGAGCAAGATAGGCCGTCAGGTCACTTGGACTATTGACTACAACAAGACGGGCAAATCCTTTGAGAGTGGCATGTATGACTTCTACTTCTCTGGAGATTTCGTTGGGGTAGATAATATTGCAGAAATTGTGGACGTTGCAGAGCAACTAGGACACATAGAAAAGGGCGGTGCATGGTACACAGTCCTTGGAGAAAGGTTCCAGGGTAGAGCAAAGGTAGTTGAATGGCTACGCCAAAATCCAGATAAGGTGGCAGAACTTGTCCAAATCATCGAATAGATATCAGGTCATGCATGGTAGCTTTGTGTGTCAGGGTTGTTCACGGGAAATAACATCTTCTAGATTCTATGCTTCTTCTTTAGAAATAACTTGGAAATGCAAAGACTGTGATCATGTATCTACCGTCAGCATATTAAAGGAAAGAGGATACTAATGAGTGAGCGTGGAGAACTAAAGCGCATTGGTGCAAAGCCACATAAGAATTCTGGTCGTGGAATGGTCAAGGGGGATGGGAGCCTAGACAGGTATGTGGTTGATGTAAAAGAATATAGTAAATCATTTTCTGTCAACAAAGATGTATGGGGCAAGGTAGTTACAGATACTCTTAGAGTAGATCCTAATAAGTCTCCTGTCATAATGCTAGTTCTTGGCGACACGAAGAAGACAAGGCTTGCTATAATTGAGTGGAACGAGTTCGAAGAGTTACGAGAGATAAGAGAGAATAATGAGTGACAATACTATTGATCTCATCAATCAGATCAATGACTTTAACGATTTATCAGAATACATGCAGGATGAAGAAATAACTCAGGCACTTATAGCAATTACCAAGCTTATTGCCAAGCCAGACATTCCACCAGACAAGGCAGCCAGACTTATTGTTCAGGTGCAAGCCTATTCTGCTAAGTTTGCTATGCTTGCTTCTTGGTATGCCAATGTTAAGAAGGATGAACGGGCTAAGAAAAACATTTACTATTCAGCAAGAGAGGCACTTGACAAGTTAGCAGATGCTCTCAAATATACCGTAAGGACTTATCATGGCTAAAAATATAATATCTAAGATTGTCAAGGGTGAATCAAAAGAGGCTGTAGAAGAAGTAGAATGGCAAACACAAATGCCTGACAATGTAGAGGATGAATTTGCAGACCTTGTTGATGCTATTCACAAGGGGTATGTTGCTAGCAATGAGCCTAAGTATATGAAGAAGAAGACCTTTTCTCCTTCTACCATTGTTTTTGGTCACGGCAAGTGTCCACGGTATTGGTATTTAGCATTTGAGGGTAACACTTTTTATGAAGAGCGTGAGGGCAAGTCTCAGGCTAACATGGAGAGTGGCACAGACAGACACAAAAGAATTCAAGATGCCATGGAAGGTGCAGGAATCATGGTATCGAATGAAGAGAAGGTAACATTCGATAGCCCTCCCATCTTTGGTTATCTAGATAGTATTATCAAATGGAAAGACTCAGAGTACCTAGTAGAAATCAAGACGGCTAATCAAGATAGTTTTGAGCGTCATAGGAAGTCAATGACGGCAAGCACCTATCACATTGTTCAGCTTCTTATCTATATGAAGATATTTAAGAAGAAAAAGGGTATCGTAATGTATGAGAATAAGAATACTCACGATCTTCTTGTTATTCCAATTAACATTACACAAAGCCATGTAGACTTTGTTGATTACCTTTTTGACTGGATGAAAGAGGTATATGCTGCATGGAAGGATCAGAAGCTCCCAGAGGTTCCCTACAAGAACAATAATGTCAAGGTTCCTTGTGGTAGTTGCCCTGTGCAAAAAGCCTGTCAGGAGGCTCCTAAGGGCGACATAAAGATCCCTAGAAGGAAGGAAGAAAAGGGGGAGTTCTAATGTCCTACTGTTCTTGGTGTGATAAAGAGTTTTCCCCTAACTCTAGCAAGCAGATTTATTGCTCCGCTGAATGTCGCCAAGAAGCAAGTAAAGAAAAGATTCTTGAAAGATATCAAATTGAAAAAAGAAAGAAGCGAGTAGGAAAAGATAAGCGTTGTGCAGGAGGTTGTGGTACATATCTAAGCATATATAACGACGTTGGTATGTGTGACAACTGCGTTGTAAATAAGAGAAAATTTAATAATTTTATGAAGGAGTTGAAAGGTTACTTTGACTACCAACAAAAGTAGAGGTCTGGCAAGTTTGTCAAAACCTAACACTATAATAGCTGTAGATGCTTCAACAAACTCAATGGCTTTTTCAGTCTTTGAGTCTGGAAAGTTGGTGAAATATGGAAAGGTTAGATTTATTGGGACAGATGCTCTCTATAAGTCAGGGGACGCTTGCAGAAAAGCAATCCCATTTTTCAAGAGTATTCGATCAGACGCTATTGTTCTTGAATCGGCTATTTACAGCAATTCGCCAAAGACCGCTATGCAGTTGTCCTTGGTGCAAGGCGCAATTATTGCAGCAGCGCAAGTTGCAGGAATCAGGGTTGTTAAAAATGTAGCACCTATGGCTTGGCAAAATTATGTAGGTACGAAACTATTGAGTGCCACAGAAAAGCAAGCCATTGTAAAAAAGAATCCAGGCAAGTCCAAGTCATGGTACAAAGGTAAAGAACGAGAAGTAAGAAAACAAAAGACTATGGACTATGTAAATAAACGCTATAACATAAAGATAACAGATGACGATGTTGCAGATGCCATTGGAATCGGATCTTATGTGAGTGATAAATGGGGTGCTATTTTTGACTAAAAAGAATTTTTATACAAACAAAAGTTGGCTCCACAAACGGTATGTACAAGACAAGAAGACTCCAGAAGAAATAGCAGCAGAATGTGGTTGCACAGTACAAACAATTTATCTATACTTAAACAAGTTCGGATTGAAGATGGGAAGAAAGGGTAGACGATGACAGAAGATGATCATCTTATTGCTGCAATGAGTGAGCTAATTGACATGAGTAAAAAGGCTCCAGCGGGTAAAGAAATATTAGTTCAATGCCTTGAGATATGTGCTCTTCTTTTAGAAAAGAACATTAGTTATGGAAATTCCGCACTTGATCCAATATCCATCTTTGCAAAGGATGTGGACCCTGGAAAACAAATAGACATTAAGATAGATGACAAACTAAGTAGATTAAAAAGAGGGTCAGAGTTCCAGGGGGATGACACAATCCTTGACTTGGCAGGGTATCTTGTGCTAAAATTGATCCACCAAAAGGCAACGAGGATAAGTGGAGGTAGTGATGGGACGACGCAAGAAGATACAGATTGATGACCCCTTTGTTCGTGAAACAAGCTTTGTTACTGAGGAAGGCAAGACAGTAACTCAGGGAGATGTTATCAAGATTAAGGGCATTTGGGGAACAAAGTTTAGATTCCAACAGTATGTCACTAATCCAGATATAAACCGATCCTGGATTGATTGTGTACAATTAGAAAAGGGAGTGGGTTGTGGTATGCGTTCCTTCTATCCAGAGCGTGTGAAGGTAATGCCAAAGAAACGAGGAAAGAGTGTCAAAGGAAACAAACGATCTCGTAAAACATCTTGACGAGGTAAACAAAGTCGCTTCTGAATATCTTAAAGGATCAGATGCTTCAGAAATATCTAAAGAATTAGACATTCCTCGTCAGCGTGTTATGTCATTGCTCAATGATTGGCGTAAAATGGCAGCCAATAATGAGGCCATTCATGCCAGAGCAAGGGAGGCTTTGGCGGGAGCAGATCAGCATTATTCACACCTTATCAAAAAGGCTTACGAAGTTATTGAGTCTGCAGATATGTCTGCCAATCTCAATGCAAAAACCACATCTATCAAACTCATTGCCGACATTGAGGCAAAAAGACTTGATATGCTCCATAGGGCAGGCTTGCTTGACAATAAAGAAGTAGCAGAAGAACTTGCTCGCATGGAAGAGAAGCATCAAATACTTATTAATATTTTGAAAGACATTGCCAGCAAGCATCCAGAGATTCGTAATGAAATTATGTCAAAGCTTTCTGAGGCAACTGACGGAGTGATCATAGTTGACAATTGATTTCTCTGACTTTATGGAAGCTCTTGATGATAATCCATTTGAGGAAGAACCAGTAGATGTAGAAACCTTTGTTCGTTCACCAGATTTTCTTGGTCAGCCAGAACTTTCTCATTACCAGTATGTTTTGGTAGAATGCATGAGTCAGATATACAAAGAAAGCGATCTACAAAGATTTATGGGAAAGGAACAGGGTAGTGAGCACTACAAAAAATACACTAAGTCAGAAGTTATATTGCAACTTGGCAAAGGATCAGGTAAGGATCACACTTCTACTGTGGGCTGTGCTTATCTTGTCTATAAGCTTCTTTGCCTAAAAGATCCTGCTACTTATTTTGGTAAACCCCCTGGCGATGCCATTGACATTATCAACGTCGCAGTCAATGCTCAACAAGCAAAGAACGTTTTTTTCAAAGGTTTTAAAAATAAGATTGAAAAATCTCCATGGTTTGCAGGCAAGTATGATGCAAAGATGGACAATGTTGAGTTTGACAAGGCTATTACTGTTTATTCTGGTCACTCAGAACGCGAGAGCCATGAGGGTCTAAACCTTATACTTGCCGTCCTTGATGAGATTTCAGGCTTTGCTCAGGAGTCTACGAGTGGAAATGAGAATGCTAAGACTGGTGAGGCAATCTACAAAGCATTCCGTGGCTCTGTTGACTCACGTTTTCCAGACTATGGCAAGGTAGTTCTTCTATCCTTCCCACGATATAAGGGTGACTTTATTTCTAAGAGATACGATGATGTAGTTGCTGAGAAAGAAACGGAATTTAAAAAGCATACCTTTGTTCTTAATCCTGCTTTGCCAGAAGATGATCCAGGAAACATTTTTGATATTGAATGGGAAGAGGACAGAATAGAATCGTACAAGTTCCCTGGTGTTTATGCACTTAAAAGACCAACGTGGGAAGTAAATCCTACAAGAACAATTGAGGACTTCAAGTTAGCCTTTTATACAGATCCAGCAGACGCAATGATGCGCTTTGCTTGTATGCCTAGTGTATCTTCTGATGCATTCTTTAAGTCTAGAGATAAGATAGAAAAGTCTTTAGCTCTTCGTAATCCATTAGATCAATTTAGAAGGTTTGATCCAAGCTTTAAGCCTAATCCAGACACCACATATTTTGTTCACGCCGACCTTGCACAAAAGCATGACAAGTGTGCTGTTGCAATTAGCCATGTAGAAAAATGGGTAGAGGTTCAAACCTTTAATGAATACACACAGATTGTTCCCTTTGTTGTTGTAGATGCAATAGCATGGTGGGAACCCCGTAGAGAAGGTCCAGTAGATCTATCAGAGGTTAAGAATTGGATTATCAACTTACGTCGTGAAGGTTTTAATCTTGGTCTTGTATCATTCGACCGTTGGCAATCATTTGACATTCAGCGGGATCTAAAGAGTGTTGGTATTAATACTGAGACTCTTTCTGTTGCTAAGAAGCACTACGAAGATTTAGCAATGCTTTTCTATGAAGAAAGAGTTGCCGCCCCACATATTGAAATTCTACTAGAAGAACTGCTAGAATTGCGTATTGTGTCAAATAACAAGGTGGACCACCCAAGAAAAAAGTCTAAGGACTTGGCAGACGCAATGTGTGGATCTGTTTACAATGCAATCTCACATTCTAAGCGGGAAACATTTGGTGAAATAGAAATACACACTTGGTCATCTTTCAAGGCAGACAGAAACCAGGAAGTTATAGCAGAAAAACAAAAGCAACAAATAACGCCAGAGATTAAAGATTATCTATCTAGTTACAAATTGATATAGGAGAAATATGTATAGGCATGGAAGAGCCTTGTGCTTTGATGATATTTTATTGGTTCCTCAAGCTAGCGAGGTAAAGTCACGACATGAAGTAGATTTGTCAATGTCAATTGGCTACAACAAAAGAAAGATAGATTTATCTTTACCCATTATTGCTTCACCTATGGATACAGTATGTGATACAGATATGTGTGTGGTAATGTCACAGGCTGGTGGACTTGGAATTCTTCACCGCTACATGTCTTATCAAGATCAAATTATCAAGAGCCAAGAACTACTAGAACAAGAAATAAAGTTTGGTGTTGCTATTGCATCAAATAACGGCTATCTTGCACAGGCAGATAGACTATATAACATAGGTGTCAGATTATTTTTGGTTGATACCGCCAATGGTCATGGTAAATACGCCTGCAAAGCGGTTGCTCAATTAAGAAATGCCTTTAGTGATGCACATGTTATGGCAGGCAATGTTGCAACTAGAGATGGATTTTTGAGACTAGCAGAGGCTGGTGCTGACTCTGTTCGTGTTGGAATAGGAGGCGGTAGTGCTTGCACAACGAGAATTGTAAGTGGTCATGGAGTGCCTACACTACATTCAATTATGGATTGTGCAGAAACATTTCAAGAGTGTTCTATCATTGCTGATGGTGGCATAAGAAATAGCGGAGACATTGTTAAGGCTTTTGCTGGTGGTGCTGATGCCGTTATGCTTGGCTCTATGCTTGCTGGAACAGATGAAGCCCCAGGGGAAATATTGACTGATCATAATGGTCGTGAGGTAAAAGCTTTCCGTGGCATGGCTAGTGCAGCGGCACAAAAAGAAGCAACAGGAACTGTCTCAGTAGCAGAAGGTATAGCAACTACAGTAACTTATAAGGGATCAGTTAATCATATCCTTGAACAGATTCGTGGAGGCTTGGGTAGCGGGTGCTCCTACACAGGAGTAGAAAAGCTATCTTATTTAGAAGAGTTTGCAGAGTATGTAACTGTGTCTGCTGCAAGTCTAAACGAATCAATTCCACACGCAAAGATGGGTTAAAATAGATATATGTCAGAAGAAGATGACCTAATACGGTTTTTGATTGATATGGGCGTTCTTAAACCATTAGGATACACAGATGGTGATGGTCAAGAAATGTATATGGTTACAGAAAGAGCAAAAGAAATATTTCCAGAACTGCCAGAAATTCAGGAAAAAGAAACTAATTCGGCAATATTTGAATTATGGCAAATGGACATGTTAGATGTTAGGTTTGATGACAACGGAGATCCCCTGGTTGCTCTTAATAAAAATAGTACCAATCCCGATAAAGTAGAAATGATAGAAAACGAATCTTTGCGTAGACAAATGTACATGATATTGGCTGCATTTTTAGAACATTTCGACGGCAATAATAGATGATATAATTAACTTATGCCTTGGGAAATACGACAGGGAACTTCGCAATGTTCTGGGTATGGTGTCTTTAAAGAAGGAACAAGCGAACTAGAAGGCTGTCATACCACTAGAGCCGCAGCAGAACGACAAATGGCTGCCCTGTACGCCTCAGAGCCAGAGGCGGCAGAAAAAGACGTAGTTACTAATGAGACTACCCCTAATCTTTATCCACAGTCCATTGGCTCTGGATATGAAGATGAAAAGAAAAAGAAAAGAAGATTTATTGATACAACCAAGTCAATGCATGATGAAGAACAACTCTATAATATGCTCACTCCAGAAGAGAAGGCATATCATGACGCTTTAGTAAGAATTGCTGGAGAATATGGACCCTTTGATCAAGGTACATCAGGCATATGGGTTGGTTATGAAACTCCCAATGAGAACGAAGATGCAGCTATTGGTGTTAAGTGTGGCAATTGTTCTATGCATTACGAAGCAGAAGATGGTGGACTAGGCTGTATGATCTTGTCTTACAAGGTACAAGAAAACGCAAAGTGCAGACTTGCAGCAATTCCAGACGGTTTAGTTAATCCACAAAATGCCATGCCAACAATGAACAGAAATGAACAACAAGAGTTTGTAGATGACATGATGGAAAGGATAGGAAAATCAATGAACGAAGATCTAGAGCAAGCCAAGGAGATCCTAAAGTCCCTTGAAAAGGGTTACAAGGATAAGGAAAAGGCTATGCACGAAGATGAAGAGAAGGCCATGCATGAAGATGATGAAAAAAAGTCAATGCATGAAGATGAAGAAGAAGAGATGAAAGAAAAGGGCTACAAGGATAAGCAAAAGTCTATCGACTCTGATTCTGCTGCACAAGCAGAAGTACCCGCAGACCTTTCAGCAATCTTCACAAACATGCCACGCTCTTCTACGCGAGCAAATAGCACAGGCAATGCCAGAGTTTCATTCCCACTTTTTAGGGACAACTAATGGCTACCTACAAACCTACAACAGGTATGCAGGCTGCCGCTAGGCGTGCTATTAAATGGAAAGAAGAAGGCAAGGCCAAGGGTGCTGGAACTTCTGTGGGTTGGACTAGAGCTGGTCAATTAGCTCGTAGAGAAAACCTTTCCCTTAGCACAGTTAAAAGAATGTATTCTTATTTTTCTCGTCATGAGGTAGATAAAAAGGCTACTGGATTTAATTCTGGTGAAGAAGGTTTCCCATCTAAAGGCCGTGTCATGTGGGACGCATGGGGTGGCAACGGTGGATTTAGTTGGTCAAGGGCAATTGTAGAAAGAGAAGCAAAGAAAAGTATGTGGACAAATTCCCCATTCTCTTTGCTGAAAAATATTGACAACCAAGAATAACTAGTGTATTCTCTATTCTAAAGAGGGAGAGATAATGAATGAGAATGAACAGGCTTTACAGAGCATGGTTGAGTATTATCGTAACAAATGTCATAAACTTGAGCATGATTTTCTTGTCTATAAAATCGGGGCTGAAAACATCATTAGACAACTCAAAGAACAAGTTCAGCAAGACTCCGAGAATAACTGAAACTCAGTCCACCAAACTTAGAAAGAATAATACCGTGACAGTAGCCATTGTTGGTGACAAAGCATATTGGGTCCATGACAACACATTTTATGAAAGTGATGTTGTTGATGGTAACATTGATAGAGATTCTGCTAAACCAATAGATGCATTTAACATGTCCAGAAAAAAGTTCGATGAACTTTTAGACATATTAGACAATATTTCTCAATAACTGTTGACATTTTTGTACCATTTGTGTATGATATTCCTAAAAGGAGATAAACATGATTATTGCTGTACAAGGCACTAAAGGTTTTGCAGATTATGAAACCTTTATGCGTGCCATGGGTGTTGCTCTGTCTCAACCAAACAATGAAGATATTGTTGAGGTATGGTCAGCGGGGTCACACAAGATTAATTCTTTTACTGCCGCCTTTTGTAATTCTGTAGAAAACTACTTGAAGCAA
>Ga0099849_1000961_pt1 | contig 13490 bp, 24 predicted proteins | sample CB_VirMetaG_4_FD_78177 | JGI IMG/M metagenome (GOLD analysis project Ga0099849, IMG submission 78177) | Freshwater to marine saline gradient viral communities from Chesapeake Bay - CB_1508_1M Viral MetaG | ecosystem: Environmental > Aquatic > Marine > Coastal | place: USA: Chesapeake Bay... | reverse complement strand
TGATAACCCTCAATGTTTTGAGGATATAGAATTTTATGAAGATCTTTCAAGATTTAAGTATCTTAAAAGGCTCTTCAATCGTTATGAAGAAAATGGTGACCTAAAAGAAAGATTGATTATTAATCATCTAATAGTACTTTATAATGTATTTGGAAATGAAGCTACAAAGCTTTTATTCTTCAAACTAGAAGGTTATTATCATATATTAAAACCTTTTATTTTACTTTTAGGACGTCTGCCAGATAAAGTAAATGGAATAGGAATTGAAAATAAAACTATTCACACAAGTGATATAGTAATGGATGAAAAAATTGTCGAGATTTTAAGGAATATCTGATGGATAAATCCAGAAAACATAAAGAATCAGGTCTTCCACAAAAGTATGTTGGCAAATTAAGTGATTCTACAGCAAAAGCCAGAAAGGCGCACTGGAAAAAGATGAGTAAGTACTCTGATAGAGATCCGAGGGCATACGAACCAGCTCCAGGAGACGCTACTGCAAAGACAAAGCCAAGTAAAGCCACAAAAGAAGTTAGGAAGATGATGAATAAGGAAATGGTTGAGCAAGTTGAAATTGCAGAAGAAGCTGCAAAATCGCTTGCTGCAAAAGCAAAGAAGACTGGAATTCCTCTTTCAACCTTAAAAACAGTCTATAGACGTGGTGTTGCAGCATGGAATTCAGGGCATCGTCCTGGCACTACTGCGCAACAGTGGGGTCATGCTCGCGTTAATTCTTATATTCGTAAAGGTAAAGGTACTTACCATGGTGCTGACAAGGATTTAAGAGAACAAAATATGGTTCATTCAGTACATGTAAGTGGCGAAGATAAGTCAAAGAAATTTACAGATCATGTAAAAGGATGGGGAGGAAAACTCCATTATGTGTCTGATAAAGGTGTTGCTTATAAGTTTAAGAAACCGCATCAGGCACGTGGATTTACTGCTGGTATTAAGACCGGATTTAGGCATCTTGATGCACAACATGACGGTGAAGTGCATGAAGCCAAAGATCCAAAAGAGTACGGTTTTGAAGGCGAGATGGCTATGTCTCAACTCAAGGGTATTATGAATCATGCTCAGCAACTAAATGACATGCTAAAGCCTGAAACAGATCTCCCAGAATGGGTGCAATCTAAAATTACAAAGGCTTATGATTATATTCAAACTGCTGCTGATTATATGGCAACAGAAATGAATGAAGAAATCGAACAGATCGACGAACTTTCGAAAGACACACTAAAGTCTTATAATAGAAAATCATTTAATCAATATATGAACATGACACACGGTCCAACTCATTGGAATGATCAACCTGAAAAGGTTCGTGATAAAGCTGCTCAGAGAATGCGTGGCCAAAATATGGCAGACAGAAAGTTAGGCAAATCTGTATACAAAGCAAAAGTTGCGGCAACAGAAGAAGCTGCTGTAAATTCTGTCGGTTCTGGTAACGTTGCCGGACTACAAGGTGATCCACCAGTACATATGAAGAAAAAGAAAAAAGTTATGATGACTTTTAAAAGATATATGAGAAAATAATATGCTTAGCATGATTCCATTGCCATATAAATTATTAGCAGGTGCGGCAATGTTAGCCGGTGTATTTCTTTATGGATATATGAAAGGATCTGCATATGCTGAAGCAGAGCTTGCTAGATTCTCAGCAAGAGCAGCAGAACAAGTTGCAGAGCTTGAAAGAGAAAACCTTGAGATAAGTAATAGGGTACAAGTTGAATATGTTGATAGAGTACAGACGATAAGGGAAAAAGAATATGTTTACGTGGATACCGCACAAAACACTGTTGCTGGTCAGTATGACCTTTCTAATGGCTGGGTGCACACGCACGACGCTAGTGCCTCAAATGACGATGCCGACCCCGCCAGAGCTGCTGATGAGAGCCCCTCAGGAATTATCGACAATCAAGCCCTCATCACAATCGCAAGAAACTACGCCAGATGTGAAGCCAACGCAGAACAGCTCAGACAGCTTCAGCAATGGATCACAGACAACAAAGCTGCAGTAGATCGAGCGAACGCGGAAGCAGAGAAAAAGAAATGATAGGGTTCAGCGATTTTTTAAGTGAGGGTGGTAAGCCAGAACCTTGGGAGCAGGGGTTTAAGCGGCGGGTTGTAAAAACAACAAAACCTGAGCATAAAGAAAAAGGATATAACTGGAGAATTAAAGGAAAAGATCGTCCTGAAATCTCTATTAAATTATACAAAGAAAAACCGGGTTTTGGTGAATTTAAAAAACAAATGAAAAGAGTTGCTGGACACGAGTTTGGGGCAGGTTAATGAAAAAATTTAATGAAGCTGCAAAAGATAAAGAGCCTGATGCAGATAAAACATCAGAAACCATTGTCAATATTATTGCAAACTCTCTTAATAGAGCAAGCAATAGAGAAGACACCCGAGGGTTATTGATGTTAATTGCTGCACTTGGTCTTTTAAATGTATCTAAACAGGGGTTACCCGCAAATGTTGCAAGAAAACTTGCAAGTAAATCTATTACAAGTTAATTAGGAGAAATAAATAATGGATATGATATTGGTATTAGTTACTAGTTTAGCTATTTTTGTATTGGGTTTGACTGTTTGGTTTAACTGGAATACAGGAGCTGATGTTGATCAAGATGGTGATATTGATTTAGATGATGCAAAATTAGCTGTTAAAAAAACAAAAGCCGGGGTTAAAGCTGCTACAAAAGAAACTAAGCGCAGAGTAAAAAGAGTAAAAGAAGAAATTAGCGATGTTAAAACAGCGGCCAAAGAGGTTGCTAATCAAGCTGGTGATGTAGTTGCTGCTGCTAAAGGTAAAACACGCCGCGGGCGCCCTAAAAAGAAATAAGGTATAAAAAAATGGCACTGTTAGACTTTTTCAATGTTGCTAGAGATGTCGATACGCTCGAAGAGTTAGAAATCGAAAAGGGCAGAACACAGCTGATGATCATGAAGATCGCAGCTACTACTCTTGGTATTATCATGTTATCTGTGGTCATGATCTTCCTGATCGGCATGTTTGCTCCGAATGATCTTATTGATAATAATGAAATCTTTAAGATTATTGGTCCTGCATTTTCTACTATTGTTGGTGCATTTGTTGGTGCATTTGCAACAATGATGGGAATGAAAACAGTTGATTATGATCCTAATGTAAAACCGCAAGATCATGGTACAACTGATTATAAAGCAATTGAAGAAGCTGACAGAATGGATGCTGAAACAGAAAGATATCACCTAGAAACACTCGATCAATTTGACGATGATGACGACGGACCGTTCTAAATAATTTTATACTATGCAATTAAAGGAATTTTAAATGCAAAATGTTATAAATTATATTAAAGGAATTCTTGGAGATACAGATGGTTTACCATCGTCAAAAAGAATTGTATCCGTATTATTTTCAGTCCTTATTGGTATTGCCTTTGTTGGCAATTTGGGTTGGGATCTTACTATTGATGATAATGTTCTAGACGCAGTAATGTTTGTTGTTATTGCGGGTCTTGGTCTTACTGGTATTGAAAAGTTTGCAAATAAATCTGCCGATAAACTTAAAGACAAATAAAAATGTCTCGGCCTACAGTTGCAACTCTTGCAAAAGACATTGAACATATAGAAGATAGAATCGATAAGATGTCTGATCTTATTGAAAAGCTTGACTATACGATAGACAAATTACACGACATTACTAATGATTTGTTTGAAAAAAGACGAGACGAAATGGATGAAAAAACAGAATTACTCCATTATCGTATATCATCAGGCGAAAAACAAATGCAAGAAAAATTAGATACACGTGCAGAAGTTATCTTACAAGAATTAAAACAAATGAGAGAAGAGTCTGCAAAACAACACGAAGCTTTAAATTCTAGAATAGTAATTCTTGAAAGATGGATGTGGGTAGTACTTGGCGCATTTGCTGTACTAGAAATATTTTCATTTGATTTATCTTCACTTATGTAAACTTTATTGTGTACAAATAATATAATTTGTGTATAATGGTCTATAGCACGTTGGAGATATCATGCTTTGGATTGAACACAAATATATTAATTTACTTTCTTCCAGATTAGAGGGATTTACAAGAATTAGCGGGCGTGTTTATCGCTTCCGTTGTCCTCTCTGTGGCGATTCACAAAAAGATCGGCGTAAAAAGCGTGGTCATATTCTTGAGCTAGATGGTAAAATTCGATATTATTGCCATAACTGCAGTGCAAGTATGCAGTTTAAATATTTCATGAAAGAGATAGATCCAACTCTATATCTTGAATATGTCAAAGAGAAAATGAAAGAGTCTGGTAAAGAGGCTCCAGTCGATCCTGCACATGAATTTGCAGACAAAATGAAAAAGCCAAAGTTTGTAAAAACAACGGCTCTTAACAAACTCAAAAAAATTAGTCAACTCGATTATAAACATCCGGCGCACGCGTGGGTTAAAAATCGCATGATTCCCACAAACGTTCACTTTAAATTATTTTATTCTCCTAAGTTTGTAAAATGGGTAAATGAAATAATTCCAAATAAAATCCAGAATACAAAAAACGATGAACCTCGACTAATTATTCCTTTTCTTGATGAGAATAAGGAATTGTTTGGTTTTCAAGGTAGATCTTTTGGAAAAGAAGGTCTTCGGTACATTACTATAATGTTAGATGAAAATAAACCAAAAATTTTTGGTTTAGATACCCTTGAACGAAATTCAAAAGATATATATTTACTGGAAGGGCCAATTGATTCACTATTTGTAGATAATGCAATTGCTGCTGCCGGTGGAGATCTTTTATCTCAAGTTGAAACTTTAGGTTTACAAAAAGAACAAATTGTTGTAGTATTTGATAATGAACCAAGAAACGCAGAAGTTGTTTCTAAAATCGAAAAATCAATTAATGCTGGTTATCGTACAACATTATGGCCAGAATACATTGAACAAAAAGATGTAAATGATATGATTTTGGCAGGATATACTTCTGATCAGATTAAAAATATAATTGATAGCAATACTACCAGCGGCCTTGAAGCAAAACTTAAATTTGCTATCTGGAGAAAAGATAAATGATAAAAACCTATGAGCTAATTAATAAACTTCCGGAAAATCCGGAACAATTAATTACATGGATTGTATATAATCAAGATATGGTAAAAAGTGCAGAAGCACTTATATCGCAACTTCGTGGCGAAGATTATATGAATAAAGTAGAGGTAGTTTCTTTAGATGATAATAAATTTAAGAAAAACAGAAATCCTCTTAGTGTATATCTAGATCCACAATTATTTAATTATATAGGAAATGGAAATGTCTGAGGATCTTGTAACAAATAAGTACGGCGTTGATTTTATTAATCACCGTATTACTAAATTAAGAATATTTAGAACTGATAATAAATGGCTTGTTGAATATCAGCGTGAACCAACTTGGTTACTTGGTTTAGATAGATGGTGGTGGTTTAATGATGGAACATATGTAGACTATTCTGATGCTTTAAAGAGAGTAGAACATCTTAAATCTGTTAAGTATACAAGTACTGCAAGATTCCAGAAAGTTAAAACATTTGAGGTTGAATAATTGCTTCATTTAAAAGAAAATAATATAGGTTATTTTACTCATCTATATAGATGCTTTAGATGGGCTATTATATTAATTATTCATGGAATATATCCAAACATATTCCAAACAACTGTAAGTGATGAAATTTGTAATAAAGGAAATCATAATTGAGTGAAGTAAATCTAATTGGCATTACTAAGCCTTCTGCTTATACCAATTGCCACACAGCTAATGAACTTGTTGCGTGGGCTGCCCGAGTATCTAATCCTTCTAATCAAAATAATACTAAAACCGCACCTAAGCTGATTCGATATCTTATCAAAAATCAGCATTGGTCACCTTTGGAGATGGTTCATGTCAGTATGGAAATCAAGACTACCCGCGATATCGCCCGACAGATTCTACGTCACCGTTCATTCGCATTCCAAGAATACAGTCAACGCTACGCCGATCCAACAAACGATCTTGGATTTGTTACAAGAAAGGCCCGTTTACAGGATCCGGTCAATCGCCAAAACTCAATAGATACCGATGATACACAAATAAATGAAGAATGGGCTATGCTTCAGGCAAAGGTTCGCAACGTTGCTATGGCTGCGTATCAAAAAGCAACTTCTTGGGGTATTGCAAAAGAACAAGCAAGAGCTGTTTTGCCAGAAGGAATGACAGAATCAGTTTTAATAATGTCTGGGTCTCTTCGCTCGTGGGTTCATTATTGTGATCTTAGAATGGGTAATGGAACACAAAAAGAACACATGGAAATTGCAGCAAAGTGTTGGGACATCATCGGCCATCATTTTCCAGATGTGAAAGCAGCGATTGATGATATCAATGAAACCACAAAATTTATAAACAAATTACCTTAAGGAAATAAAAATGAGAGAAGAAATTGTAGCAGCACTTCGTCAACATTTCGAAGCACACGTAACTAAACACGCAACTAATATTAAAATTATGCTTGATGTACCGATGAGCATTCCAGAACATACAGATTTTATGGAGTCAATTGAAGCAGAACTGGCCCATATTGCCGAATATCAAGATAAGTTAGAAGCTTTAGATATTGTATTAAATAAGTAATGGAATATAAACCATGGGAAAAGGTGATCGCAAGATCGCTTGATTACGTCATTGGTAGAACCGATGAGGACGAACCCAAGGTCCCTGTACTCACTCAGCGTCAAGCAAAAATAGGTTTATATCTCAGAATTGCTTTACAATTTGTAAACTGGATAACCTGCTTTTTTATTATAGCAGGTATAATAAGACATTGGTAAGGAATAACAATAATGATTCAAGTAATCAAACGCGATGGAACAAAAGAAGATCTTGACTTAAATAAATTTCACCGCGTTGCTGAATTTGCATGTGAAGGGCTAGCTGGTGTTTCTGTATCTGATCTTGAAATTAAAACATCTATTCAATTCTACAATGGGATCAAGTCGACAGATATTCAAGAAACACTAATTAAAGCTGCTGCGGATCTTATCTCTGAAACCAATCCAAACTATCAGTTTGTTGCCGGCCGTTTGATTAACTATCACCTTCGTAAAGAAGTATATGGTGAATATGATCCCCCGTGTCTCGAGTATCATTATAAAATGGTTGCAGATGCAGGTTATTATGACAAAGAGCTTTTAACAAAATATTCGTTTGATGAATTTACGTTATTAGATCAACACATCAAGCACGATCGGGATGATTTGCTTTCGTACGCAGCAATGGAACAAATGCGAGGCAAGTATCTTGTAAAGAATCGAGTCACTGGTGAATTCTATGAAACACCACAGATGGCATATATGCTTATTGCTATGACTCTCTTTCAGAATTATAAAACAGATAGACTTAAATGGGTAAAGGATCTTTATGACGCAATTTCTACATTTGACATTAGCTTGCCTACTCCTATCATGGCAGGAGTTCGGACCCCACAACGTCAGTTCAGCTCGTGTGTACTTATTGAGACTGATGACTCGTTGGACTCGATAAATGCTACGTCTTCTTCAATTGTTAAGTATGTTAGTCAGAAAGCCGGGATTGGTATTGGTGCTGGTCGTATTAGGGCTATTGGATCTCCTATACGCAATGGCGATGCTAGCCACACTGGTGTTATTCCTTTTTGGAAGCATTTTCAATCTGCTGTTAAAAGTTGTAGCCAAGGCGGTGTCCGCGGTGGAGCGGCGACACTCTATTACCCCCTCTGGCATTACGAAGTGGAAGATCTTCTTGTCCTAAAGAACAATAAAGGTACAGAAAATAATCGGATCCGGCATTTAGATTATGGTGTACAATTTAATAAGGTGATGTATGAAAGACTTTTGGATGGAGGTAATATCACCCTCTTTTCACCTCATGATTGCCCGGATCTCTACGAAGCATTCTTTCGAGACGTTGATGAGTTCCGTGATCTTTACGAAAAATACGAAAGAAAAACGTCAATCAGAAAAAAGACCGTCCCTGCGATTGATCTCTTCTCAATCTTTGCCCAAGAAAGAAAGGATACGGGAAGAATTTACTTAATGAATGTAGATCATTGTAATGATCATTCTGCATTCCAAGTAGATAAAGCTCCAGTTAAAATGTCTAATCTTTGTTGTGAAATTACACTTCCAACAACCCCACTAAAGGATATAAATGATGAAAATGGTGAAATTAGCTTATGTACACTTGCTGCAATTAACTGGGGCAAAATTCGAGAGCCTTCCGACTTTGAAAGACCCTGTACTCTCGCCGTCAGGGCTTTGGATGCTCTTCTTGATTATCAACATTATCCTGTCAAAGCTGCTCATGTGGGCACTCGCAACCGTCGTCCTCTCGGTGTGGGTATTATCAATTTTGCTTATTGGCTTGCTCGTGCTGGGTCCACTTATTCCGATCCTGATCTTAGCTTGGTGGATAGATATGCTGAAGCGTGGTCTTACTACCTCATCAAAGCATCAGTAAATCTGGCAGAAGAAAAAGGTGCATGCCCTAAATATAAAGAAACAAAATATAGTCAGGGTAAGTTTCCGTGTGATACATATAAGAGAAGCGTTGATGAATTAGTAAAACCTATTCTTCACGAAGACTGGTCTGGTCTTAGAGCAACGATGTTGACACATGGTATTCGTAACTCTACACTAATGGCATTAATGCCATCTGAAACGTCATCACAAATTTCTGGATCGACAAATGGAATTGAACCACCACGGTCATTAATTTCTGTAAAGCAATCTAAAGACGGAGTTCTTAAGCAAGTAGTTCCATCTATTCATCATTTGAAAAACAAATATGAATTGCTTTGGGATCAAAAATCACCTGAAGGTTACTTGAAGATTTGTGCTGTTTTACAAAAATGGATTGATCAAGCTATTTCTGTTAATACATCATATAATCCAATACATTATGAAGATGCAAAAATTCCAATGTCAGAAATCCTAAAGCACATTCTTATGCATTATAAGTATGGTGGTAAGACCCTTTATTACTTTAATACAAATGATCATGCGGGTGAAATTGAATCTGAACCCGATCAAGATCAGCAAGTTGAAGAAATTGTTGATGATGAAGATTGTGAAAGCTGTAAAATATAATGGCATTTCTTGTCCATCCGCTTCCACCTATAAATGTATTTGTACGTAAAGAATTTTTATACGATCACGAAAAAGGCCATGGGGAATTAACGCCAGGTCTTTGGATATCTGTAAAATCTATACAAACTAGAGCATTGTATTTCGAAACACTGTTAACAGAATACGGCGCACTATATGATAAGCTTCCATTGTCTGCATTCTTGTGGAAAAAAGATCATGGAGATCTTTTGCCATTAGATGTTCTACAGCTTTGGGATTGTTTTGATTATGATATTACAGTTATACAAAAACCGATTTTAGGCCGTTGCCAATTCTTTGGTAAAGATAAAAAAATGCACGCTGGAGAATATGAATTTACAATTGATAATTGTCACAGAGACACATCAATTATAAATACAAACTTCAGTGAGCATGATCCGGAACATAAAAGCTTTAATATCATTGCTCTAGACAATGGTCAATTTGCTGCACAACCAAACAATAGAGTTATCTGGAATGATAATAGTCTTATTCCGGATAAATTAATGACTCCTGATTTTAAAGTTTGTACACAAAATTATAGGGTTGAAACTCAATCAAAATGGTCAGTTGGACACACTGACGAATGGCAATATAAAACCGAAGAGGAAAAACAATCGGATGAGTATCTTCAAGGCGAATAAAATAGATGCTACTGAACAAACATGTTTTTTTGGAGAACCTGTCAATATTGCTCGATATGATAAGCAGCGATATTCTATTTTCGAAAAATTAACTGATAAACAACTTGGTTTCTTTTGGAGACCCGAGGAAGTTGATTTGTCTCGTGATGGTAAAGACTTTAAAGGTCTCAATGAACATGAACAACATATATTTACAGCAAATCTTAAAAGGCAAATACTTTTGGACTCTGTACAGGGGCGAGCTCCCACCATGGCTTTCCTCCCTATATGTTCACTGCCTGAATTGGAAACCTGGATCCAAACTTGGGCATTTTCTGAGACTATTCATTCCCGTTCGTATACACATATTATACGAAATGTATATAGTGACCCCTCGACAGTTTTTGACGAGATGCTTGACATCAAAGAAATTGTTGATTGCGCGCATGATATTTCTTATTATTATGATAAGCTTATACGTCTAAATGATTCTCATCAGAGATATGGTGAATATGATCACAAAAAAGCATTATGGATGTGTTTAAACGCAGTTAATGCGCTTGAAGGAGTAAGGTTTTATGTCTCGTTCGCATGTAGTTGGGCATTCGCTGAAGTCAAGAAGATGGAAGGCAATGCTAAAATCATCAAACTTATCGCTCGCGATGAAAACGTTCACCTTGCCTCAACTCAAAATCTCCTCAAGATTCTACCAAAAGAGGATGGAGACTTTGCTCAAATACAAGAAGAGACACGGGATGAATGCATCAAGCTATTTGATATGGTGGTCCAGCAAGAAAAAGCTTGGGCAAATTACCTTTTCAAAGATGGTTCGATGATTGGACTTAACGAAGAACTTCTTTGTCAATATGTCGATCATATTGCAGCTAAGAGAATGGGTAACATTGGTCTTAACGGTAAGCCTGGTGTAAATCCGCTTCCATGGACACAAAAATGGATTGCAGGTTCTGATGTTCAAGTTGCTCCGCAAGAAACAGAAATTACTAGTTACATAATTGGCGGAGTAAAAAAAGATGTTGACGCTGATACGTTTAAAGGATTTAGTTTATGAACTGGATTCTATGTGATCATTGTGAAGAAGAATTTAGAATTATTACAGATTCTTTAACTATTCCACATTACTGTCCGATGTGCGGAGAAGATTTAGATCTAGATGATGATATCTTAGATGAAGAATGGGAAGAATAGGTTTTCCCGTGTCTTGGCTATATGAGAACAAAGAGTTCAAAAACGAAGAACAATATTACGGTTTTGTCTATATTATAAAAAATAATATCAATAAAAAGAAGTATATTGGTAGGAAATATCTAACTAAAGCTGGGTATAAAACCGTTAAGGGAAAACGTAAAAAAGTACGTAAAGAGTCAGATTGGGAAACTTATTACGGATCTTCTCCTTCATTAAAAGAAGATATTGAAAAATATGGTAAAGATAATTTTACAAGAACCATCTTAAGATTATGTAAAACACGTGGTGAATGTAACTACTTTGAAACCAAATATATATTTGATAACGACGCCATCTTAAGAGAAGACTATTATAACTCATGGGTATCGTGTAAGATTCAATCGAGTCATGTTAAAAATTTAATAGAGGAGTTTTCATGAGTTGGAAAAAGTATTACAGCATAAACATCTCATAGTCAGGGCAGAACTAACTCATCCTCCCGCCTGTGCTGATGATATAAAAATATGGATGGCAGATCTTGTAAAGGCTATCGATATGAAGATCCTAATGGGCCCATATGCAATATATTCAAATATGCCAGGCAATAAAGGTTTGACCGCGGTTACAATCATAGAAACCTCACACATATCTCTACACGTTTGGGACGAGTTTAGTCCAGCGCTTGCACAGTTAGATGTATATACTTGTAGCACACTTAACATCGATGATGTATTTAATGCGATACAACAATGGGATCCAGTAAAGGTGGAATATAAGTATTTAAATAGAGAAACAGGATTAACTTTAATTTAAGGTGTACAAATATTAATATTTGTATATAATTAAACTTTGTTAAATTAAAATGGAGAATATAATGAATATTACACTTGAACTTACTTCAGATGAAGTAAATGCAATTCTAGGAACACTGGGCAATCTGCCTACCTCATCTGGTGCATGGCCTCTTGTACAAAAAATTAAACAGCAAGGTGAAAGTCAACTAGAAAACCTAGAGAATACAGATGCCCTGGCCAGCAAAGAATAGACCGCGTAAAGGGCGCCGGAAAATTGGATCAACAAAGCGTAAAGCAAGAAGCCTTCGTAATAGGAGAAAACGATAAGTGGGTAAAAGAAAAAGTATTCGATCGAGTATGACATCGAAAGGTGAGCGTCGCAACCAAGTAAATGGCGTGAAAGAAATGAGACGTGCACGGTCTCCTTTCGAAAAAGAAGCGAATAAACGCAAAGCTTGGAAAAAAGGTTTAAACCCATGGGTTACTATACCAGGTCCTTCAAGTAATATGAGATTTATTCGAGCTCGAGCTAATGACGTTTGGGGCGATCCTAAAAAACAAGCATATGGAATTTATGGAAAGGGATCAGGAGATGAATAATAATCCATGGATTATTGTTTATTCAAAAGATGCATGTCCATATTGTGATAAAGCAAAGGCTCTTCTTGAAAAAAAAGGTCATGAGTATACTGAAATAAAAATCGGTCAAGACATTATGCGTGAAGAATTTATATTCACATTTCCTGGGGTGAAGACCGTGCCCTTTATTATTATTAATGGAGAACACATTGGTGGTTATGACAGACTTACAGAATGGTTTAGCAAATGACTTTCTAAAAGAAAAACTGCGTGAAAGTATTCTTAGCGTAGTTTTTGTAAAGAAAGACGGAACAGAGCGAAAAATGCGTTGTACGCTTCGCGAAGACTTAATTCCTACATTACAGGAAACAACCACAGCGGCACAAAATCGTATTCGTAGTGATGAATCTCTCGCAGTATGGGATCTTGAAAAAGATGGATGGAGATCTTTCCGCTACGATTCGATTATTGGATTTAGTGAGACTAATTAATGGCAACAGTTAATGATGAATTATCAGCTAACGCAAGAGGTGGTACAGAGTTAATGGGCGAACGCCTTGAAAACTCTATTAATCCTGAACTGCTTTCTAACTTTCAAATTATTCGTTCGCGAGTAAGAGGTCTCGATGAATCTAAGATTCGTATCTTATGGTTGCATGATCTACCTCAAGATCCAGAATCACAACATTTAGCAAATGGTGGATGGAAGAAATTTCATAAGCTTGTTTTTGTTTCTAACTGGCAAATGCAAGCTTACATAAATCATTATCAAATTCCGTATTCTAAATGTGTTGTTTTGCAAAATGCTATTACTCCTATTGAGAAACATGAAAAACCAAAAGATAAAATTAATCTAGCATATTGGTCAACACCGCACCGTGGTTTAAATATTCTTGTTCCAGTGTTCAAACGCCTGTGCGAAGAGCATGATAACATTGAATTGAATGTATTCTCTTCTTTTAATCTTTACGGTTGGGCAGAGAGAGATAAGGAATGGGAACCGCTTTTTGATGAGTGCAGAGAACACGATAAAATTAACTATTATGGTGCTCTACCAAATGATGAGTTAAGAGAACATTTAAAGCAACAACACATTTTAGCGTTTCCTTCTACATGGGTTGAAACTTCCTGTCTTGTATTAATGGAAGCAATGTCTGCTGGAATGCTTTGTGTCC
>Ga0099849_1000960_pt1 | contig 13503 bp, 14 predicted proteins | sample CB_VirMetaG_4_FD_78177 | JGI IMG/M metagenome (GOLD analysis project Ga0099849, IMG submission 78177) | Freshwater to marine saline gradient viral communities from Chesapeake Bay - CB_1508_1M Viral MetaG | ecosystem: Environmental > Aquatic > Marine > Coastal | place: USA: Chesapeake Bay... | reverse complement strand
GCTTTGAGATCAAGAGAGGATATATTTGATATTTATCTTCTTAACATCCCGTGGGGTGGAACAAACTGGATTTTTGAAGACAGCGAAGAGAGGAGGTGGCTGGATGAGTTAATTATCAAAGCCAAGCCTTTGTTGGATCATCAGAAACAAAATCCACAGATGCCCCTATTTGACATGTCGCTTCAAGTGACAATCCCAAATGAGCTACAAAGAATGGCTCCGCAAAACATTCTTTACACAGCAGGAATTGAAACAGACCGAGCTTGTGCAGAGTGGATTGCCAAATGCCACCAGTTTGCAGACAAGATTCTTGTTATTTCAGAACATGCTAAGGCTGGACTACAAACCCCAATTAAGGCACAGGATCAAAGTGGCAATGAACTAGATTTTGTTCTAGAAAAGCCTATTGAAGTTGTGCATTATCCAGTAAAGGATGTTGCAACAAAAGACTTGAACCTAAACTTAGAAACAGAGTTTAACTTCTTAACAATGGCTCAATGGGGTCCTAGAAAGAATTTGCCAAACACTATCGCTTGGTTTTGTCAAGAATTTCATGATAACGAAAATGTCGGTCTTGTTGTAAAGACCTTTATGAAAGGCAATAGCCAGATCGATAAAACTTTTGTTAATAATGCTTTAACAGAAGTTGCTAGTAAGTTCCCAGACAAAAAGTGTAAGGTTTACTTCCTTCACGGTTATATGAACGAGCAAGAGCTACACTCGCTTTATGTTCATCCAAAGATTAAGGCAATGCTTAATTTTGGTCATGGTGAAGGTTTTGGATTGCCTTTGTTTGAAGCAGCTTACTCTGGATTACCGGTAATTACACACGACTTTGGTGGACAGAAAGACTTTCTTTATGCTCCAAAGAAATCTAAGAAGGGGAATGAAAAGTTAAGACCACACTTCAGCAAAGTTAATTATGACCTTAAGCCTGTTCAAAAAGAATTTCTTTGGAAAGGTGTTATTGAGCCTGATATGCAGTGGGCTTATCCTATAGAGTCTAATTGTAAAGTTGCTATGCGAGAGGCTATAAAGAACTACGGGCTGCTACAGGGCGAAGCAAAGCGATTGAAGGGGTGGCTAGAGAGAGAGTTTGAAGAGAGTAGAAAATACGAGTCATTTGTTAATAAATTACTTGGGATTGTAAAAATCGACCCAAAGCCAATCAGTGGTATTTCTTTCTGCATCCCAACAAATGGAAAAAAAGTGGAGAAAACTTTGCTTACAATTGAATCAATAAAGAGACAGCGAGGTGTTCCAACTGAAATTATTCTTTGTGGTGATGTTGATCAATTTAAAGATGTACAAGATGTTATTTTAGTTGATAGAAAAGAAGAAGCTCACAATAGAAAGGTTGCCTTGTTAAGAAACAAGGCTGCGAAAAAAGCAAAACACGATGTAATCGCTTGGTGTGATGATGATATATTATTAGACGAAGAGTGGTTGCAAAAAACTTTAGAATATTCTAAAGTCACCGGCTGGGAAGTTTTGGGTAACAAGGTATACAGCCCAGATGGAACACGATATTGGGATAGAGCCACTCTTAGACCACACTCTCTGGTGGATTATTCAGAGCCGGCAGGATCACCAAGCCTTTACCAATCTTCAGCTTTCTTTCTTATAAGAAAACATGTCTGGGACAAGGTAAAGTGGAACGAGGAAAGATTAGTGTATGCTGACAAAGAAGGTGGAATCCCAGAAGATGTGCAGTACTCTAACGATTTGAAACTAGCTGGCTTTAATTTTCACTTTAATAACATGGCGACTGTATGGCATCATGATGATGATTATACAGAGTATAATAATATGACATTAAAAAAGAAAGTTATTCTCAATGATTTTCCAGATATAATGTTTTTAGAACATAGTGAGGAGTTTTTAAAATTGGTGAATAGACATGATTAATAAGATAATACATCAAATCTGGCTCGGTGATAAAAATAAAAAGCCAGAAAAATTAATGAAAACATGGCAAGATGTTCACCATGATTGGGAATATAATCTATGGGATGAAGAAAAGATAGAATCTTTTGGACTTTTAAATAAGAAACAATATGACATGTCACCAACTTTTCGGGGAAAAGCCGACATTGCCAGATATGAAATACTGTATAGGCTTGGTGGCTTTTTTATAGATGCCGATTCTGTTTGTTTGAAAAAAATACCAGACAATTTTTTAGAATTAGATTTTATAACAACATACGAAAATGAAATTTTTCGACAAAATCTTTTAGCTAATGGGTTTATTGGTTCAAAAAAAGGAAATAAAATCTTATACGACCTAATAAACAAGATACATGGCATTAATTTACAATATTTGATTAGAGAAGATCCATGGAAAGCTACAGGACCTTTAGTCTTCACAGAAACAGTTAGTGCTAATCGTCACTTAAATCCAACACTTTTAAATAGTGAAATAATGTTGCCGGAACACTTTGAAAGTAAAAATTATGTTTTTTGTGATATGAAAAAATTCGATAAACAAATATACAAACAGTTACAAGAGAAGTATTCTACCTCAATTTCTTATCAATACTGGGGATCAACAAAAGGGAAATACTAATGATCTCTATCTTGATACCAGTTTACAATACAGAACCACTATTTTTAAAACAGTCTCTTGACAGTTGTTTATCCCAAGACATAAAAGAGTACGAGGTAGTCGTTGTTGATAATGGAAGCACTAATCACTCTACAATTCAAATTTTAAACCAATATAGCGAAAACAATAAAATTAATCTTTATAATTGTCCACAAGAATTGGGAAAAAACAACATTTCCTTAGCATTAAACTTAGGTTTAAAAAAAGCTAAATATGATTTAGTAGCAAGAATGGACTCAGATGATATTATGACAGATAATCGTTTAAAGCTACAATTAGAATTTATGAACAATAATCCAGAGATTGATATTTTAGGTGCTCAAATGAACATATTTCCAAATGGTCATACAACCAACCATCCAAAATTTATTACAAAAGATATAGCTTTAAAATCAAACTGGTTTATAAATCATCCAACAGTTGTTTACAAAAAAGAAAAGATTATTAAATTGGGAGGCTATTCTGATACACCTGAGTATGGAGCAGAGGATTATAGTTTATGGATGAGTGCTATCCGCACAGGTTTAAAAATTGCAAATATGTCAGAGGTTGTTTTATTTTATAGAACACATAATACTAATCTTACAAAAAAAAGACAAAAACACCAGAGTTATTATGAAAGCATAGCACTAGAAAAGCATAAATTAAAAATTTTAATTGAGAATGAGGTTATAACAAATAGATGATTTATGTATCTTTAAAGGGCAGGTTGTGTAATCAGATGTTTCAAATCGCAACCGCGAAGGCTTTATCATTAGATAATGGAGTGGACTTTGCTTGCAGCAACCATGTTGCTGGTATCTGCCCTACCGTCGATGAAACAAGGATATATAGACAAACTATTTTTAAAAATATAGATTTTTTTAATTTTTTACCATTAGGGTGCATACAACATCAAGATCCTGCAAATTTTTCTTATAAAAAAATAGTATACAAAAATAACATATTTTTGAATGGATACTATCAGAGTAGTAAGTATTTTGAACATAGGGAGAAAGAAATAAGAGAATTATATAAATGTCCTAAAAGTGTAGAGGATTTCATAGATAGTAATTTTAGTGATTTGCTAGATATGAAAAATACATGTTCTGTGCATATCAGAAGGGGTGATTATATAAAATACAAGGACTTTCACAACAATCTTTCTAAAAGATATTATGAGGAATGTTTTCGTAAAAGAAAAACCGACCATTTTGTTTTTTTTAGCGATGATATTGAATGGTGTAAAAGCACTTTTGTTGAATTAGATGCAACTTTTATCAATTCAGGAACGGACATAATTGATCTATATTTAATGAGTCGTATGAAAAATAATATTATTGCCAATTCTTCTTTTTCTTGGTGGGGTGCTTGGCTTAATCAAAGTAACAGCAAAGTTGTACTTGCACCAAAAAACTGGTTTGGTCCAAAAAATAGTAATTTTACTACAAAAGACTTAATACCTGAAGAGTGGATTATAATTGATGCTTGAAATAATAAAAATCCCAGTATTCGAAAATGCTCCTAAGTGGCAATCATCTTCTCCAACACCAATAAATCATATTAAAATGATACACAATTATATTGATGATTATGAAGAATACAACTATATTCCTGAGTTAGATAAACTATTAAATAAAAAGAGTGTAGCTTATGTAGGTCCATCTCCACACTTAAAAGGGTTAAAAATGGGCAATTACATTGATTCTCATGATATTGTCATAAGAATTAATCAACACTCTCACATAGAGCAGGATGATTGGGAGGACTATGGAAAGAGAACTGATATATTAGTTGCTTGTTTAAACATACATAATAGACAAGACTTACTTAATAATAAAAAGTTTGTAGATTCATTGCAGTATGTTATTTGCCCAATGATAAATATGAATACATTACCAGAAGTAAACAGCTTTCTAAACAATTTAAATATACCAACTCACAATGTGAATGATGGATACTTGCTTAAATTATATGAACAAGTCGGTACAATTTGCAATACTGGTTTTGGTGGTTTGGTAACATTGTTGAATTACAATTTAAAAAAACTTTATATTACCGGTGTAACTTTTTATAATATGAATAGTTTTGGTTTAGTTTATAATAATAACTACATTAAAAACTTTTGTGGTAACAATCCCAACCAACAACCTTCAAGGCGAGATGTTAGGGAAGACATACATAAGCAACAACCACAAATAGATTATTTTAAAAAAATACTAAAATATCACTATCCACAAACGATAGAACTAGACAATTATTTGATAAAAAATTTTATAAATACTTCAAAACAATTGTTTGATAGTGTATAATAAACACAATGAACAAAGATAATATAAAAATAAACATGGTTGGTGGTGGATTTCAACATGATATTTGTTCTACTGCCTTAAATAAAAATAAGCATATTGAGTGGGATAAGGACCAACATTTATCAAATATATCATTTCATATAGACGATGCTGTATGTAATATACCTGTTGATTCGTCTAAAATTAACTTTGGGTGGTTTAATGAGTCGTCAGCAATAATTCCAAATTACATTAATATGGTTTTGCACAATCATCAACATTATAAACAAATATTTAAAAATATATTTACATATGATAAAAGACTACTCGATAAAGATCCAGACTTTTTTAAATATGTTCAGCCGCCAGCAAACTCTTGGATTCAAAATAAAAAAATTTATAATAAGACTAAACTAATATCATTTATAGCATCCAATAAAGTTATGTGTAGTGGTCATCAATATAGGCAACAAATAATAAAAAAATATCAACATTTAGTAGATCATTATGGTAGAGGCTTTGGTGAAAGAGAATTACCATGGACAATTCAAGCCGGATCATCCTTAGAGTCTGGAAAAATTTTGGGCTTAAAAGATTACATGTATTCAATAGTTATGGAAAACAGTGTATATGACGATTATTTTTGTGAGAAGTTGACTGATTGTTTTGCGACTGGAACAATTCCAATTTACTGGGGCTCTAGAAGTATCAAAAAATATTTTGACATTGAGGGAATTATTTTTTTAGAAGATTTAACTAATTTTGATTGTCTTACTGAAGACCTGTATAAGTCAAAAATGAAGCACATTAAAAACAATTTAAAAATCTTAAAAAAAATGAGCACATCAGAAGATTTTATATATTTGAATTATCTCAAAGGAAAATTTGTAAAATGATATCTTTAGTAAAGGACACAATAAATAAAAAAGACATAGACAGATTAATAGAATGGTTAAAAACTTACCCCAGATTAACTAAGGGTCCAATAACTAAACAGTTAGAAGAAAAATGGTCTAGAACTATAGGATCAAAATACAGTGTTTTTTGTAATTCTGGATCCTCTGCGAACCTGTTGATGATTCAAGCACTGCTTGAGTCTAGAAAAATACAGCAAGGCGATAAAATAGTTGTTCCCGCCCTGGCGTGGGCAACAGATTTATCACCAGTAATGCAACTAGGGTTTGAACCAATTATCTGTGACATTAATTTAAATGATTTATCTGTACATCTAGGTCATCTTGAGGAAATATTTATTAATGAGAGCCCAAAAGTCTTAATATTAGTTTCGGTTCTTGGACTTGTCCCCGAAATGGATAAGCTAGTAGACTTGTGTGAAAAGTATGGTGTTATTTTATTAGAGGACACCTGTGAGTCCATGGGCTCCAAGTTTAAACAACAAAATCTTGGAACATTTGGAAAAATGTCTAGCTTTTCTACCTATTTTGGACACCATATTTCGACTATTGAGGGTGGTTTTGTCTGTACGGATGATCCCGAGCTTTATGATATTTTAATTTCTATCAGGAGTCATGGTTGGGATCGCGACTTGGCACCAAAGAAGCAAGAAACTTTAAGAAAAGAGTGGGATATATCAGAGTTCAATTCTTTATATACTTTTTATTATTCTGGTCTAAATGTAAGGTCTACGGATTTACAGGCATATATTGGGTTGTCTCAAATTGATAGACTTGAAGTTATTGGAGAAAATAGAAACAAAAATTATCGTTTATATAATGAGCATATAAATAACCCTTATTGGAAGGTAAAAAACAAACAGAACTGCTTTGTTTCTAATTTTGCCTATCCTGTAATACATCCAAAAAGAGAGCAGATGGTAAAAAGTCTAATAGAGAATAATATTGAGGTGCGCCCCTTAATCTGTGGTTCAATGGGAACTCAACCATTTTATGTTAAAAAGTATGGAAAAGTAGACTTGCCAAATGCTTCAATAGTGGACTCATTTGGATTTTATGTCCCAAATCACCCTAATTTATCAAAAGATGATATTAAGTTAATATCACAACAGATAATGAAACATATTTAAACGAGGAAAAACAAGTGAAAGTGTTTAAAAACTTACAAAACTGTAGAGTATGCAACTCTAAAAATCTTACAGAGGTGGTGAAAATTGATGATCAATATTTATCTCCAACATTTGTAAAATCAAATGAGGGAAACCCTCTTTCAAAAATTAAAGTGCCACATACTTTAATGTTGTGTGGAGAGTGTAGTTTATTGCAGCTAAAAGAGACAGTTGAACCGGACTTACTTTATAAAAATTATTTTTATAGGTCAGCCGTTAGCGATACAATGAGAAAGGACTTAAATGATGTCGTATCCGATGTGTTGTCAAGAGTTAAATTACAAGACGGCGACTATGTTTTGGATATTGGTGCAAATGACTGTACTATGATATCTTATTTTCCTAATACTTTAAATCGCTGTGGTATTGAACCCGCCGAAAATATTGATTGGGAACATGTTGACAGTTCAATAAAAATTGTAAACGATTATTTTAATGACAATTCTGTAAGGAAGGCAACTGGTGGTAATAAAGTTAAAATATTTACATCTTGTGCCATGTTTTACGATCTTGATGATCCAAATTCTTTTGTAAATACAATGAAACAAAATCTCCACGAAGAAGGGGTAATATGTATACAGTTGAGCTACCTACCAGCAATGCTCAAAAATATAAATTTTTATGATATATGTAACGAACATTTAGAGTATTATTCACTAACAACACTTCAAAATCTAATGTCTCGTCATGATCTTGAAATATATGATGCACTTGAAAATGATGTTAACGGTGGCAGTGTCAGAGTGATGATCGGACATAAGTCAAATAAAACAAAAAAGACTGTTCGCTTATTAAATTTACTTCAAATAGAGTCTGAGATGGACTTGGACAAGGAAGAAACATACAAGTCTTTTCATGAAAAGATTTTAGACATGAAGGAAAAAATAAAAAGAACAATTGGTTCTGAAACTAAAAATGGAAATTTGGTTATTGGATTGGGAGCATCTACAAAAGGCAATATGCTCTTACAGACATTTAACATCGGAAAAGAAACAATACAATATATCAGTGAAAGAAATCCTGAAAAAGTTGGATTGAGAACTCTTGGTACGGATATAGAGCTTATTTCTGAGGGACAAGCAAGAGCCATGAATCCAACATATATGCTTGTTTTGCCTTGGTATTTTAAAGATGAGATTGTTAAAAGAGAACAGGAATATCTAAACAACGGTGGAAAGCTTTTAATTCCAATGCCATATCCACATATTGTTCATAAAAATGGAGAGACGGTTTTATGAGCTTTTATTCTTTAGAAACTATAAATAAAATTAAAAATTTGGAAGAACCGCCAAAAATTTATAAAAATGTTTTTAGTAATGATGAAATAAAATCTTTAATTAGGTTAGAAAAAGAAAGCCATTCTCTAAGGATGGTCGACCGCGACGACTCACGAAAGACAAAAATAGAGTGGCAAACAAAAGTAGAAAAAATAGTAAGAGATAAACTTGAGAATGTCATTGGGCATAAAATATGGATGGGTGACTTTCCTGCCCATTTTATACTTAATAAGTATCCGTTAAGAATCCATGCCGATATGGGAAAAGATGCAAGTGTAATTCCACACAAAAATATACTTATTCCCCTTTTTGTGAATGGTGCCTCTACCACACATACAATTTTATTTAAAAATCGATGGTATGGGCAAAGCTCATTATTTAGTAAAAATTTTGATAGTAAGGATCATTACTTTAAAGATAGGTCTGGTAAGTTTGTTCACATTACTAACAGTGATGAATTTTTAAACACTTTAAAAAATTCAAATCAGAAAATTGTAGAGTATGCTGATGGCATGTTCAAGGCAGACACAGATACTATTGGTCAAGTAGAGGCTTTATTAAAACAAAGCAGGTACAGTCAGAGAACCAACAAACATATAACAAGTAATAAGCCATTTAATAGGCACGACTATCAAAAATATTTAACTCACCAGCCCTATGAAGATCTCAATGGTTTAGAGATTGACACCGTTGTTGCTTGGAAACCGGGAGATGTTGTAACATTCGATAGAAGTACAATTCACTGTGCTAGCAATTTTCTAAAAGAGGGTGTTACTTCAAAAATGGCTATGGTTATGTTTACAGTGTGGAGAGAAGATGTATAAAAAAGTTTTAGTAACTGGAGGTTCTGGATTTGTTGGAAGAAGATTGAAAAAAATCAAACCTAACTGGACATACATGTCATCAAAAGATTGTGATTTAACAGATAAAGCTCAAATACGAAAATATTTAGACAGGGTTAAACCAGATGCCGTTATTCACCTTGCCGCTCGCGTCGGAGGAATTAAAGAAGCATCTCAAAATCAATCTGAATTTTTTTATCTCAACTCGTTAATAAACCTAAATGTTATTCACGAGTCTTATCTTGCAGGCATAAAAAGAGTTTTGTCTTGTTTAAGCACTTGTGTCTTTCCTGATATTAGTGAAAAATATCCTATGGTTGAGGAAGACCTTCTTGTGGGAGAGCCTACATTAACAAATTATTGTTATGGATATGCTAAAAGAAATCTTTATATACAGAGCAAGTGGTATTCAAAAGAGTACAATGTTTGTTATAATACATTTACCCCTTCAAACATTTATGGTCCGGATAATAGAGAAGATCTTGACAGAGGACATCTTATTTCTAGTATGATTAAAAAATTTGATGCGGCAAAGGATGGAGATGTTTTAGAATTTTGGGGATCAGGAAAACCACTTCGACAACATTTGTATGTTGATGATTTAGCTAAAATAATTCCTCAGTTATTAGAAAAACACACTAGTGATAGTCCTGTTATTATAGCCCCAGATGAAAATCTTTCAATAAAAGAAATAATAGAAACATATAAGAATATATCCAATAAAAAAGTTGAAATAAAATTTAATAACAAATTAGATGGACAATTTAGGAAAGATGGCTGTAACAAGAGACTGTTGAAGTTGATCGATAATTTTGAATTTACTAATTTATATGAAGGTTTATCACTAACACATGATTGGTATTATAAAAACAAGAAGAGGGTGTGATGAAAAAAGTAGCAGTAATAACAGGTGTAACTGGGCAAGATGGTTCATATTTAGCGGAACTTTTACTATCAAAAGGATATAAAGTTGTTGGTTTGAAAAGACGAACTTCTGTCATATCAACTGAGAGGGTTGATCATTTATTTGAGAGTAATCCAAATTTTAAAATGGAATACTATAACTTTCAAGATGCTAGTGCTTTTTACAGAATAATAAAAAAATATGATCCTGATGAAGTTTACAATTTGGCTGCTCAATCACATGTAAGGGTTTCTTTTGATTTACCTGAAGAAACCACAAACACCATAGCTCTTGGGACTCTGAGAATTTTAGAAGCTATAAGAATATTAAAACCAAGTATTAAATTTTACCAAGCCTCTTCATCGGAGATGTTTGGTGACAATCCAGAATTTCCACAAAGAGAAACCACCAATTTGATGCCTGCTAGTCCGTATGCTTGTGCCAAGGTATTTGCACATAATCTATGCAGAAACTATAGGGAGTCTTATGGCTTACATGTTTCTAGTGGAATCTTGTTTAACCATGAGTCACCCCGTCGAGGTGAAACATTTGTGACAAGAAAAATTACCATGGCTGCTGCCCGCATTAAACTTGGTTTACAAGACAAACTTTATTTAGGAAATTTAGAGGCAAAAAGAGATTGGGGCTTTGCTGGTGATTATGTAGAGGCTATGTGGTTAATGACACAACAAGAAAAGCCGGATGATTATGTTATTGCAACAGGAGAAACTCATACAGTAAAAGAGTTTTTAAATACGGTTTTTAAGTATGCTGGTTTAAGTGTAGATGAGCATGTTGAGATTGATGAAAGGCTTTTTCGCCCACACGAAGTTCCCCTTTTACTTGGAGATTCAACAAAGGCAAAGTCGGTGCTTGGCTGGGAACCAAAAATAAAATTTTATGAATTGGCAGCAATTATGTATGACGAAGATTATAAAAAAATATCAAAGGCACAAGGATTGATATGAATTACGAAAAACAAATGCAAGAAAAAGGATACTTGTTGATTCGGAATTGTATCTCCAAACAAGACAGTGTAGAATATAAACAAATTATTAAAAGCTACTTTCAAAAAAGTAAGCATAAAACTGTTAGCGACGGCACTGCTAAACCGAATGCATTTAACGAAAAAGAATTATTTGGTTTACATAGCTTATTTGAAAATAAAAAATTAATATCTATTTTAAACAGACTGACCTATAACAATTTGATGTTTTTAGACCACTCAGATATACACTATAATTTTAAGGCATACGGATGGCATGACGATACACAGGTCCGTTGTTTGCCTTCACCCCCACTTAATTATTCACTTATAGAAGAAGATGTATCCCTAACCGACAAGCCATATCAGTGTTACACTGTGGCAATATACTTGCAAAATTATGAGGAAGGTGGCGGCTTAACAATAATGGAAGGTAGTCATAAAAATGGAATAGGGTCCGACGTGAGTGGTAGAAAAATTGTTCACTCTCAAAAAACAATTGATTTAAAAACTAATCTTGGCGATGTTATAATATTTGATGCAAGGCTTTTCCACCATGGTAAGCCTGGTATAAAAAACGATAGAGCATCTATATTCTTTCGAATGGGTGCCGCTAACAATCATGGTCTTTATCACTCTAGAGGTGCAATTAATCGTCAAAATTGTGAAAATCGTCAAATGTATCAAATGACTGACAGATTAAGAGAAGTGTTAAACAAAAACAATATTAAGACCACGGAGACAATATGATAATTTATATAGACATTGATGAGACAATTGCAAACACACCAGATGATCGCAACTACTCTCTGGCACAACCAATTCTGGAAAACATCAACAAGGCAAATAAACTTTATGATGATGGAAATACCATTATTTATTGGACAGCTAGAGGCTCCGTAACAGGGCTAGATTGGAAAGAGGTAACAGAAAACCAACTAATTTCATGGGGAGTTAAATACCATGATTTAAAATTAGGAAAGCCTGCATATGATATGTTTATATGTGATAAAGCACTTAATACAAAAGATTGGGAGTAAAAATATTAATTTAAACTTTAAAATATGTTATAATATATTTGATTTAGAATACCGCAATGACAAAAAAAGATAGTAAAAAAGCAATTTTTGTTTCTGTTAGAACTGGTTCTAAAAGATTACCAAATAAGTGTCTTTTGCCTTTAAATGGGCAGACAACAATTGAATATTTAATAAAACAAGTTAAAAAATCAAAATTAGCTGAAGAAATTATTTTATGCACGACAAATAAAGTCGAAGACGATGTATTGTGCGAGATAGCACAGAGAAACAATATCAAGTTTTTTAGAGGATCTGAAGAAGATAAATTAAAAAGGTGGTATGATGCTTCAATTAAACATAACATTAAATTTTTTGTAAATGTTGATGGGGATGATTTGTTTTTTGATCCTGAATTGATAGATTATTGCTTTTTAGAATATCAAAAAACAAATGCTGACTTTATTGATGGCAAGGGATTATACATAGATGCTTATGGAATAAAGGCATCAGCATTGAAAATTTGCTGTGAAGAGAAAACCGAAACAAACACAGAACTTATTTCCAAATACTTCTATAATATAGATAAAAAAATAAAAATTAAAAAACTAAAAGATGTACCAGTTAAGTGGCTTAAGAAAAAAATGAGAATGACCCTTGACTATAGCGAAGATTATGTCTTCTTTAAAGAAGTTATTAATCAGTTGAATATTTTGGGGCAAGAATTTAATTTTGAAAATATTTTAAAATTTTTAAAAACCAACCCCGAAGTGTGTAAAATAAATTATTACCGTGATCAACACTGGAAAGATAACCAGATAAAAAAGAGATAAAATGAAAGAACGTCAAACTTATGTTAGTGGAGAGTGGGTACCAGAGTCTCAAGCATCAATACACATATATGATTCCCAATTTATGTTTGGTGATGGTGTGTTTGAAATGGCACGAACATTTAATCATAAATTTTTCTTACTAGATGAACATATTGAAAGATTATTTAGGAGCATGAGGTATCTTGATATAAAGATAACTAAAACTAAAGAAGATGTAAGAGAATTATGTTACCAAACACTGGAGAGAAACAAAGAGTATTTTCCAGAAGGGGAAGAATGTAGATTAATGATAAATGTTTCTAGGGGTCCATTGGCGATCTATAGAGAAGTTTTTGAGTTGCAAAAAGGAAGTAAGTGGAATGAGCCAACTTGGATCATAAATGTTTGGCAGTTAAGTAAAACCTCTAGAGCACTTGGACATTTTTATAAGACAGGGGTTAATGCAGTTATACCTCCTCAGCGCCAAATACCCGCTAGACTTTTGGAGAACAAGGTCAAAAATAGAAGCAGGCTACATTATCAGGTTGCAAACTTACAGATAAAACACTTTGGAAAAGATGCTATGCCGCTTCTAATTGACGAAGATGGGTTTATCACTGAAAGCACTGGTGCAAACTTTATAATGGTAAAGGATGGCAAGTTGATTGTACCAGAGCTAAGAAACATGCTAAGAGGGTCAAGTATGATG
>Ga0099849_1000958_pt1 | contig 13509 bp, 7 predicted proteins | sample CB_VirMetaG_4_FD_78177 | JGI IMG/M metagenome (GOLD analysis project Ga0099849, IMG submission 78177) | Freshwater to marine saline gradient viral communities from Chesapeake Bay - CB_1508_1M Viral MetaG | ecosystem: Environmental > Aquatic > Marine > Coastal | place: USA: Chesapeake Bay... | reverse complement strand
TGAAAAGTGTTCGTACTACTTTCATACGTATAAACAAAATATAATTCAGGATAATCCAAAATTCCTGAAGGTATCCTCACCTCAGTAACATAATCTAATTCTATACCAGTTGGATAAAAACCTATAGGCGCAGAAAAATAATTATTAATAGTTAATGTATGATCTACCCACTGAATACCAGAAGAGCCATATTTTGAAAATATTGGTTGAGATCCTGAATAATACCTAGATCCAGTAGCTGGAATATACAAATTTATACCAGTTCCATGCGATATCGACCTTATGCCTTCTACAGAAGGATTTGCAGAGTTAAATACATATCGAGTGCCCTCCTCTCCATCTTCATAAACATAAGTTTCAAAACTTAGTGAATTTAAAGTTGGAACCGCGTTCCATTTTAAAACGGCATTAATATCTAAACTTTTATCAAAAATATCCAATTCACCTTCAACATATCCGGTAATATTTTCTACCTTAATTGGTACCAAATTACTATTGTAATATGGAGGTTTTATACCAGAACTGACAAACATTTCGCCGGTGTTAAAAAAATCTCTTGGTATTATATTTAAACCAAAAGGTATTGAAACATTGGTGCTTTCAATTTTAGGAAAATCAATTTCTATATCATACTCATTCCCAACATAATCAAAATCATAAGAATAAAACGGATCTCTAAGAAATTTATAACCGCTAGAATTGACATCAAGAAAACTCATTCCAGATGAAGAATCGAGTAGATTTACGCCAATTGAACTAACATATTTAGGGTTATTAAAACGCGGAGTTATTCTTAGTGGGTTTTGATTTAATATCTGTAAACCTGTTATTTCTACCTGCGGATACTCCAATAAAACACTATAAGTATCAGTGTTTCCTTGTTTATCGTAAGTCGTAAAGTCAGCGACAAATTTTCTTATGCTATTTATTTTTTCAACGCCAGAAACATTAGAAATTAAATTAGAAAAATCCCTAGAAGCTATTTCAACTTGTTGGGACACGCCTCTTCTTATATCCGCTGGAACACTTGTGTTTTCTGTATTATAAACGCTTCCAATGAATTCCCTTCCAGTGGTATAAAGATCGACTTTTATGCCCGAAAAATTATTGGATATAATTGTATTATTAACTATTTGGCCATCAAAAGGGTCTACTATCCCCAAAGAAAAAATAAGATCTGATTGCAGAGCTACCAAAGAAGCTAATTTAGCGTCAAAAGATAAGCCGTATTGTTCCGCCGGAATCTTATCAATAAAAGAGCTGTTTCTAGATAGATTAGATATAGAAAGGCTTCGTATCTCAAAAGGCGCGTATAAATTTTTATTTTTACCAGTGACTAATGGCATACTAAATATTACACTTCGATAATTTGATTATCTTTATTATAAAGATATATATCAATAAAAGAAGCCAAACTATACCCAGCATCTAAATCATAATTACCCATAAAGACCGTCTTTACTGCGATTTCATTATTTGGCACCTTAAATCTTATTGATTTGCCCATATAAATTATTCTACATATAAATCCTCCACCCTGATTTAAAGTAGATAAAATCTTCGAAAAATAATCACTAGACGAAGATTTATCTATGATTCCGGCTTTTATGCTTAAAAAATCTATAGCTAAAAAGGTATTATTTTGTCCTTGAAAAAAGTTGTAAGAATTTTCTTCTTCAGTAAAAAGGTAGTCAAAAATGTAATTTTTTAAGTTAAAAATGTCTACCGGAGTGGCTTCTAAATAATCTCCTAATTCACTTAAATCCAATGGAATTAAATTTTCTTTTACAGCAAAAGAAATAGTGTTATTTTCTGGGCTCTTGAAATCCAACAATTCACCTCTATCAATACTTAAAAATTTATTTTTTTTATGTTTTATGCAAAATATGCTATACTCATTCACGTCAACTTCGGCGATAGTAACTATTTTATATAAATTATCCTCTTCTTTGACAGCTTCATTCTCCACAATAAAAATTGAACTATCAAAAATTCGATTCAATTTTTCTATATTGTAAGACCTAGAAAAATAAATTGTATTAGTATTGTTTTCAATCCTCTCTATACGCAAATCAAACACATCATTTCTATCTAATCTATCAAGCTCCGAAGAATTAATTATTTCATTAAGCGGCTGATAATAATTCGAATAAAGAAAATATATTTTCTTCCCAGTCAAACTTAAATCTAATTTTCTATCAATAACAATACTTGCATTTTCATAGTCAACTGAAATAATTCTGCCTTGTAAAAATAAATCATTTTTATTTTGATCCTCAATTCTAATTACATCACTTGGCTTTAAAATTAAACCCTGCAAATCAGTAGAAAAAGTAACGGTTTGATTTTCAAAACGATTGGTCATTAAAAGCCAAGTGCCTATTCTTCGCGCTTGGTCTTTTGTCGTTATCCCAAATCCAAGAATTTCTTTACTGACGATTCCGTATTCCCTAATTAAATCTGAATCTTCTACAATTTCAATTTCATCGGCGAATCCTTGAAATTGATCTTTATATAGAACTTTGGCTACACTATAATTACCGTCTATACTACCCGAGGAATACACGAATGCGCCATTTTTTACGTTTGTATTATTAAATAAATAAGCTACTGGTTTATCGACATCTATTGTAGATGTGAGATAATTATTTTTATAATACATGATTCCCCTGAAAACAGAGGCTATATCATTCAAAACTTTTAAACACTCTACCTCATCATCTATAAATATATTTGCGACAAATCTTGGCTCAAGAGGGTCTCTATAATTTTTAACCCTGGGTAGGCATTTTCCATAAATAATTTTATAGTTATCCACATAATCTTCCCCCAAAATTGGCTGTTCTATATAATCAGAAAAGAAAAAATCGTCTTTGTTGACGCTCGAAGCTAGAAGCTTTAAAATATGACCCTTTACAAAAGAAAAATTATTATTATTTGTTAGCTCTATATAATTTTCCGCATCAGAATTCATATCAAAAGGAATACCAACGGCCGCTAAAATTTTTTGATAAAAAGATTTCGACGGTTCATTTTCGAGAAACGTTCTTGGGCCGAGATCTTTAATTAAATGAAGCTTAAATACAGAACCGGACCCTTCATCTCCGACACTAATAAAATCCCTGTTTCCCGCGTCGTCTTCTGAGAAATAACCCTCTTCCACATTCCAAATAATTTTTTTATAGTTTTCTTCAATTTCCTCTGGGTCGGTCATGTTAAATAAATAAATAATGGAATTAATCGCGCCACCATTTCTTCTTACGTAAGTAGGCTCACCAATTATCGGAGGGTACTGAGTTTTAAATTCTTCTAACGTTCTTCCATTCTTATCTATAAAAATAGATTCAGGCCATCTACCGTCTAAGTAAAAATCATCTTCAGGATACTTATGGGGGGTTTTTACCCTGACTAGTCCATCACAAAATTTGCTTATTCTATAAAGCTCCCATTTATTAATGTCTTGCTCTGTCATTAAACCATTTCCCACGCCATAGCGAGAATTAGTACATACATCATAAAATATCCAAGCCGGATTATCAGTCCACTTTAAATAAGGAGAAAAAGTTCCATCCCAATTTCCTGTATACTCTTTTGTCTCCGGATCATAATTGCTGGGGACTTTTATTTTCAATAATTTTAAATCAAAACTTCTAGCAGGATCATTAGGAAAGTGTTTTGAAGACACGGTGCTGGTAGAGGTCGCAGAATAAGGATATGAAAAATAACCGTTACCAATGATTGCTTCTGATATTGAATCTAAAGCTATTCTTCTATTTATTTGTCCTGATGAAGACGGTATCTTTGCATTTAAAAGATAAGCCTTAACATAGTAATTATTTTTATTTTTTGTGTTTAATTTAAGCTTAAAAGGAATTTGTATTGTATATGATCCATTTGCATTATTAGAGTACCCATATATATTATGAATACAAAAATACCTCTCGGAAGAATCTTCTGTTAAGAACTCGTATACAAGAGTAGCATTTGTTGCAGATTTGTAATCGTAAAGACCTTGAACACCAATATTTATTGTCAAATGATCGCAATATAAATTTTTTATTCTGTGAACTATTGGATTACAAGATTGCTTTGCGTTATCTAAATTCGTCAAAACGTCTTCGAGATTAGCGTCACTAAAATAGTCAAACATTGGATTTTCTGAAGAAGAGTCATCTCGATACAAATTACCAACATCATCTAAATAAAAACAAAAAAATCCATTTTGTGTTGTTCGAATCTGCGTAGGAACTTTATTAACATCGCATGGATATATAATACTGCCATAACCATGAACGGTAGATGGGTAGTATTTAGCGTATTGATTCGCCGTACCGTAAGTAATCGAATAATTTGCGTTTACAAAATTATATTTACTAGTTTTATTGTCTACTATCGGAACATCATTATAATAAATTCCTTTGCCCAAAGTTGCAGCAGCAGATTGACCGGCTTCAATATATTTTAATAAATTTCCATCAGAATCAACTAATCCCTCTATAGGCCCCTCACATATTAAATCTGTAGAGATAGAATATTGATCGCTCTCCAATTGATTACTATTATCGGCAGAAAACAAAGAATATTCGTATGCCTTATCTAAATAAATAGACTGAACGAAAAAAGTTGAGTCCATTAAAAATAAAAACTTTCTATAACCTGCTCTAAAGAGCTAGAATTTAAATTTAAGCTTTCCTTGCCTCCTCCAGAATAGGAAACCATTAGCACTGTTGAAACTACGGCACTACCGAGCCTCAACCTACCATATCCCACTGGAACTACTATATTTCTATTCAAAACATTTCTAGCATTACTTAATGTAGAAGATTTCGTGTATTTTACATCGCTTGGGGCTTTAGGGCTCAATAAAAGAGTTAAAACCAGCGAAGCAACTATCAAGATTATAGCTATAATTAAAAGAATAATCTCAGGACCGCCTCCCTGAACTATTGGCAATATGTCTACTTTGGTATTCTTTTTTAAAATTTTAGCTTTTAATAAATGAGACGGCAATAGCTTTCCATCGACAAAAATCATAAAGTGTGTAAAAAATTTTCGCAATTCAGAATAGTATTTTGCAAATTTAGGATTATTAGCCTGAATAGCTTCGAAAATCTCAAAAACGCTAGCGACTCTGAGTTTCCACTTTTCTCCAAATTTCCTTCCTAATACGCCTTTTAAATTTATGTTTACCATAATTTTTTAAAATAAAACCTATTGTATTTTACACTATATAATAACATTTTTAAATCAAAAAGCAATTGATTTTCTAAGTCCCATTTTGAAAAGCCTTCTGTTTCTATGTGTTTCGGATGGCTGTGGAAAAGTATAACGTCTTCTCCCCAAATACATTTTCTCGGATCTATTAAAAAATAATTCTTAGGATCAGGATGAATATTTTCACTCTCTATAAAATCATCCCCAACAATAAAACCACAAATTTCAAAATCCGTGTTTTTACATTTGTCCTTTAAAAAATCTAAAAGCTTTTTAGACACCTGGTAATCGGTAATCATAAGTTGCTGTTCCTGGAAATCCTGAAAATGGTAGCTTACCGAAATCCCTAAATCTTAAATAGCAACCATCTAATTTTTTAGAGCATTTGTCCTCTATCCATATATTTCTAAATCTAAGAGGATGCAAATCTTTAGATCCTAATTCTGAAATACAAACAAAAAATCTTGATGGAATTTCATTATTCTTATAAAGATACTCTTCATCAAAATCAAAATTTATTTCAGGATCTATTTTAACAAAATCTCCTTTTTTATATGCGGTTTGACTGTTATAATCTCCTCTGTACTGCATTGTGAGTAAATTATAGCTTTCTAAAAAAGCTTTGTGACTGTTTGAGCTGGCATCATCAAGCACAAAGAACTTATCATTTTCGTCGGCAACAGGAACTCCCAAATTAAAATTTTCGCCAGCATTTGCAAAAACTTGATCGCTATTTATATAAATTTTCTGAGAAGCCAATGAACTCCCCTCTACAGGCAAAGAATATTTATAAGCAAGGTAAGTATGAACAGCTTTTTGTTGCTCATCTGTAAGCAGGGTATTAAAAATAATAACCTCATAGACGGCGCACTCACTGGCTTGATCATTAACTAAATTGATTCCAAAATCATCATAGTCATGAGCGAATGATTCGCTATCTTCGTAAAGTTTATTTGAGTTTTTCCAAAAATTATTAGATCCGTTACTTAATGCGGCGCTATAGCTAGATAATAGGTTATAACTAGAAACCCTCAAAGCGCTTTCTCTCTCTAGTTGCTCCGATTCCGCTTCTCTAACCGCAAGACTTACTATTTGCGGCAGAAGCGATGTCGAATTTTGTTGATTATTGCGTGCAAACATTAAATCTCCAGGAGTCCCAGATAATCGAATTTCAGAATTATATTTTGGCGCTAAACCACCATATTTAAAATAATTTAAATTACCAACTCTGAAGGTAGCAGTTGACCCGCCTTCCGCTTGATAAACCACATCTTTCCCATTATATCCCAAACTTAAATCTAAATTAGAATCAGTAAAAATTGATCTAGCATATCCGCCATAAGGGTCCACAGTTACAAATTGAGGAACAATAGTTTTAGTTTTGGTCCTACAAAAAAATAAAAAGCAACTTTTATAACTGCGCGTATAGCTAGCAGGCTGAAAACCTAAAAGCTGATCGCGAAATGAATTTTTCATTTCAGATACATAAAATATTGTATAGTTTCCCGCATTAAAAGACGGATCACCGGCTTTAGGGATTATTTGCAAAGAATCATATACAGTAGACCCAGAAGCGTCTTTATAATTTGCGTTAAAATATACCCCTTCGGAACCATTCCAAATTGTATCATTCAATAATTGTTTTGGCTTTCCGCCAATAGAAGTTGTTGGTAAAGGAGTGGCCGTATTAATTTCTGAGGCGCTGTTGTCCCACGAAAGCAAAACTTTATTAGAAAATGTTTTGCCTTTTTGACTTAAAGTGATGATTTCTTCTCCAAAGGTTCTTCCATCTTCTTTAAGCCATACCTCTAAACTATTTTCTAAAGAAAACTGGGTTGTGATTTGACTTAAGCTGGTATACGCTAAACTATAATTAGCCAAAACAGGCCCCTGATATTTAGAAAGCGAACCGTAATTACAACCAGCGCCTCTATATTGCCAATGGCAAAAATTATTATAGACTTTTCTTGTAGGAAATGTCAGCCCATCAATATCAACGATATTCGATAAAACAAATTCTACGCTTTCTTTGGACTCACTATTTTTTTTATTTATTATAAAAGTATCGGTACTTATAGGAAAAGGAAACTGAGTGTTTCTAGTGCCTAAAGTGTTCTTATTCTCGCCGCCAAAATTTTCACTATCTAAATCTTTCGCAAATATTTTTTTTCTGTAAAGCCTGTTTCCGAGCAAATCATGCCTATCCTTGATTAAGTTTGTAATAAAATTATTCGTATTAGATAGAACAAAAGTGGGTCTATTTTGTTTGCCTTCTGAATTGTATTCTAAATTAGACATTTCGCATGGCAAAAATATATACTCATAACCGCCAAAAACTATATTCTTATCAAAATTTTTAGACCCATGAAAACGAAAATAACCCTCGAAATCATTTAGCTTGATTTCGTATAAATCTATGATATCTTTGTTTGTTAATAAATATAAATCTGCCATATCTGTTATTACGTAGCGGTAAGCTCGTTTATTATATCTAGTTGTTGTTGGGTGAGTGTTCTTGAACTATCTTGCCCGCCAAAATAAAGATTCATAAAAGGATGAGGCGCTCTAAACTTCGCCTGAGAAGATGTTTCGCTCAAATCATTTGTCCCACTCAAAAGTTGAATCGTTCTATTAGAGCTTCTGGCAAATAAATTAAAATGCTTACGATAAAAATATTCTAATAATAAATTTGAAATAAAATCATTATTTTCGACATTAGAAGCGAATCCTTGGTAGTAATCAAGAAAATAAATCCTAGGAGAAGAGGTTAAATTTGATTGAATATTATGCAGACTGATTTTGAAATCTAAGTCATTCAACGGAACGTACCCACCAGAAAAAAGAAAATCTTTTGATGCGGCGAACGCACTATTAATAAAACTTTCAGATATAACTCTATAAGCAGGAACGGTCACCGTTCTTGGGTTGCTTCCGAATCTGTTATCTGCTGTAGAGTTAAAAGAATCTCTCGATCCAACTGATTTTATTAAAACAAAATACAAGTAAAATTCACTAAGCTCCAAATCCGGTCCACCGCTTTCAGAAATTAAAAATTTTTGATTATCATTAATAAAAGAAACGTCATTATTCAATACGCCCGATTTAATCGTCAGTGGCGATACAAGCATTCTAACCCTATCTTCTCTTAAAACGGACTCATCACCACTCCCACCAGATTGTTTAGAATAGTTATCATTATTATAATTTGCACCTCCATACTCTATAGCGCCATCTGGTATATATATACCGTTGCCCCTATTTTTCCATGGTTGTGGTCTATAATTTATACAGTTCATAAAAGAACTGTGAAAATCGGCGGACAAATGAGAGTAGTATGTGACTCTAAACTGGCTAGTCTGGCTACTCGTTCTATGTCCGCTCTCGACTCTTCGCCAATAATGATAAAAATTAGATATTGTAATATCATCACCAGAAGTATTACCAAACGAATGTAAACTTAAAGAAGAAACAGCCTCTTTATCACTTGAAGCTAACACATCGCTTATATTTTTATCGGAAGCAAAAACTAAAATAGCATGAGAAGGAACCGGGGCTATAGTTCTTGTTATATCGAAAACTATTCTGCCATTCAAATCTAGCTCATAAAAATTACTACCATAAGCTGAAACTTTTTTTAATGGAGTTCCGGCAGAACTAACTAATGAATAACCAAGCTCGTTATATTCTAGACTTTGCCATTCGCTATACTTTGTTCCTGCCGCGTCACCAGCGGGTATAGAATCATTAGCACTAAAATAAAAATCTCTACTATATAAAGGAAATTTATTAGATTTAGTTTTTAAATATATATTTGGATACAAAACCGTATTCACATAAGTATTCATTAAAGAACCATTAACGGAATCTAACAAAGCAGTATCAGCGCCCGGATCTATATCTACGCTTTGGTTTCCGTCCAAAGGCGGAACTTCGGTCGCAGAAATATTCTGCACTAAAGTTAAATTTGTATAATATTGATGCTCTAGAGACGAGCCAATTACTTGAGAGGAGCTTTGTGTTTCCCCTTGTTCATTATCTATATAAGTTGTGACAATAAGAGGCGAAGCGCTCGGTAGGCCTGAGTAGACAATAGAATCCTTGTCTTTTTCTATAATATAATTAAAAGATCTTTTATTATCTGGGTCCGAAGAATCGTAATAATCTAAATTATCAAAATTAAAAACTGGGCCCCCTTGCGTAGAATCAAGAGCCTCAGAAGCTCCCCTACCAAAAACTTTCATGTTTTCAAAACTTAAAACTAAATTAAAATTACCGCCCAATCCAGTATTGAAAGAGTATTCACTTGGCTTTGCCAGAACGAATGGCGCTCCATCAAGCTTAGAGGTTCTTATTTCTGCGAATTCATCGTTTTCTGGATAAAAATTTATTCTGGCTCCACTATACAAAGAGAAATCATAACTTTCGCTATTCGCTTCAAAAAGTATATTCATCAAATTAATATCATTTGCCGAATCTAACGGATAATCAATTTCTAGAATTTTTGGGATAAAAATTAAATTAGAACCAGGGCTGTCTATTGGAGTCGAAATTTTTCCCAAAAGAAACGAGGAAGCTTCGAAATAATTTAAAAAACCTGTAGCGTAATTAAAACTGCTATATTGTTCTTCTGGGGCAATACAAGAAATTCTTGCATAAATGTCTTCATTATTAGGCATGTTTGTTATTTTAAAAGTGAACCGCTGATCTTGAAATCCATTAACTTCCCCATACCTAGGGAAAATAGAATCCGCTTCATCATTAGCGTTAGCTAGGAAAAAAAATGGAGAATCGCCGATTTCATAACCAGCGGAAAAATCGGTCTGACTTGATAAATCTATTTTAAAGCCGGTAACGTAGGTTCCTTTTTTCAATTGCCAGCTAAAATCTAAATAATTGTTATACTCTTTGTTGCGTCTTTGAAAAGCGATAAAAGATATCGGAGGTTCTGGAGTCGAAAATGTTATAGATCTGGTGCCCGTAACGTCTATAATAATATTTTCATCTAAATCTCCAAAATTAGATTCTGAGATTACAGTTATTTGAGCGTACTCATCACCAGCGAATTGTTCCCCACCCACAAAATTCGTAAAAGGCCTATGATAAACCTGAACAATTTGACTTTCATTTGGGTTTAATCCAAAATTTAAATTTTGTGTATTAGAGGGAATTAAAAAATCATCTTTCAAAAAGTATAACGTATTATAGATTTTTTGATCTATAGCGTCTGTGGCAGGATCTAAACCAATTAATTCGGTATCTGAAATAGATAGGGTATACGAAACGGCAGAGTTCCCACTGTTATAAACACTAAAACCAGTAACGGTGGCAAATCCAGTCGGCGTACCCTGCGTCTCTATTCCATAATAATAACTCATTTTAAGTAAAATCTACGAAAGTCACAACCGTATCAAAAACAGTTTCTATTTCTGCTAAACCTCTATACTCTATAAATTTTACACTTATATCATTATTATCATAAAAATTATAAGTATAGTTCCATTCTGGGCAATATACGTCTATACTTTTATTATATGGATTTGGCAGAGTATATCTAAATGTTTTAAATCCAGCTTTATCGTCCAAAAATTTTAATATAGCTAGCGCTTCTTTATTTGTTCTTTTCGAGAAAACAAGATCTAATTCTAATATGTTATAATTTATACCATCTTTGAGAAACTGTTTTGTTGAGCCTTTATAATCCTGAGTGATTAATCGCAAGCTCGATTTTACTCCATAGTCTATATCTGGTTTAAAATAAAAATTTTTAGTAAATAATGAGCTGGCTCCCGTTGGGCTGTATTCTTCAGATAGATTTGAAGAAGAGGGTTCGCCAGTATAAAAGTAATAACCCCTAGATTTAAAAGATGGGGACTCAAAATACACAACATCATTTTTTTCAAAACCCAACAATTCATTAGAGTAAGTTCTTATGTTTACTTCGTCTAACTTAACAAACATTCCCTTATAATCCAATACGCTTTCATATAAAGACTCTCCCTTTATATAAATGTTATTTATGTCATTGTACGGCGTGGCATGATCTATATCTAAAAAATAAACTTGAGCGCCCGTTTTAAATGGCGAAAATAAATCTAAATTTACAGCCTTAAAACCTTCGTAATCACTTTTTGCCTGCGCTTCTGGAGAGTTTTCAAAAAAAGTTATTAAAGCTTTAGCCTGTCTATCAGTTAAGCCTTCATATTTTAAATCGAACGAAGCATTTAAACTATTTATGTTTCTACAAAGAACAGATTTATAACCATCGCCGAAATTTAAGGTTGATAACTTGGCCGAAAAATTTGCACTGCAACCATAGCTCAAGCGAAATAAATCATTTATATCTTGTGTCCAATAACTTTTACCGGTATAAGTTATCGGCGCATAAAAATTATTTGCAGGAACATTTTGAGTCGCATAGTAAAAATTATTATTTATGAAATACTTCTCAAATAAATATTTTTCATAATAATCTATTTGAGTTGAATTGAGTGCGCCAGAAAAACAAAAAAGCTCGTGCAATCTAAACCCTTCGCTTTCATTTTGATTTTCTCCTATTTTTAAAAAACCAGATAACCAACCAGAATTAACATCGTAAAAGTTACCTATACTATATCCATTTTGTCTTACTTCTATATCTACATAAGGCCCACTAGATCCAGTTGTTTGAATTAAAGTTAATATATTTGTGGCATCATAAATCGGAGAAACAGAATTTAACTTGACATCATCTATGCAAATCTTAGAGCTTCCGCGAAAATTTTGTCCAGACAACCTCAAATAACCAAAATCATTTATATCATCTGGATTGCTAATTTGCAAAATATTTTGAGGCACGTCATCTGCCGCTGGTTTAGAAGAATTTAAACACAAAAATATCGTTTTTTGATCTAAAGCGAAACCTGTTCCTGTTAAATTTTTTTCTCCTCGAAAATTAATATAATTTACGTCGAAGTCTACATAAGGTCTTTGCGGCTCGTTTTCAATCTGAGTTAGGTTTTTATCGCCTTGCTTATTAAGCCAACCGCTTATGTTGTTATCACCATCCACTTCAAAATCTTTTATGTAATCATTATTAAACCAATAAGATAAGCCGGTGACACCCAAGCCAGTATAATCAGGATAAACAGATATTCCAGAATTGAGCTGATAATCAATAATATCATACTTCTGATAAGTTTGAGCGCTATTGTACTCAAAAATATTCTTAATATTTAAGCCTGATATTAGATAACTCATTATATTAAAGTTTTTTGCTCTGTAACGGTTTGGCTTATAGAAGCCTTAGACAGCATATATTGACCTTCTGAAATTTCGTAGTTTTGATTATTTAAAACTCCACTTATAGGAAATGAATCAAGCAGTGTTCCATAAAAATCTTTTAGATAAATTGTGGTTACTGCATTTTTGCCTTGTATATCTATTAATTCACCCAAAGAATTAGAATAAATTTCCACCTCACATCTTTTATTCATTTTCGCAACCCTAAAAGGAATTTTTTCATCTGCATAAAAAAAGGAAGGCCTATCACAACTCGCCATATAACTAAAATTAGTAACATTACCAATTTGAGGTTCTGAAGCAAAAATGTTATCTGTAGAAATATAAGATTTATACGCATTGGCTATGTAGGAAGGAATAGCTTTATTGCGGCCATAAGAATATAACTGTTCTTTAAAGTTTTCTACATTTACCGAACCATACCAATCAAATTCAGCACTAATTAAAATAGGCTCAAAAGGGTCCACGCTAAAAGAAATACTTTTTGGGTACAAGCCAGTGATATTAACCTCAGCGAACCTTCCGACTACCGCAGATTCTGAAGTCCCAGTTATATTTAAAAAAGAAGGAACAGAGCCAGTTAAATAAAAATCGCAACTCAAACTGCCTACAACAGCGCCGTCAGGAGAATAATTTAGTAAAGAGCCATCACTTAAAACAACCGCTTCAGTACTCGCTTGAGCAGAAACGCTTACTCGGTTCGCATAAAAAATTTGATTGTTCAACTGGAAATCAATATTTTTATAATTAATAAAATTAGCCATTATGTGACATTATAAGAAATTGTTGAAACAACGGTAAAAGCAGGCGCATAACTTGATCTTTGGTCTGCATCAGTAATTCTATACTGCAAAATTTGACCAGCAGTAAAAGTGGGACTGCCCGAAAATGTAGAATACGTATACACTTGATTCGTATTCGCGGCAGACGTTAAACTGAATTGAGATACTATGCCAGAAACAGGCAAGGTAGTCGCTGGAGAAGTAGGACTTAAATAAAAACCAGAAACAAAATTAT
>Ga0099849_1000957_pt1 | contig 13522 bp, 32 predicted proteins | sample CB_VirMetaG_4_FD_78177 | JGI IMG/M metagenome (GOLD analysis project Ga0099849, IMG submission 78177) | Freshwater to marine saline gradient viral communities from Chesapeake Bay - CB_1508_1M Viral MetaG | ecosystem: Environmental > Aquatic > Marine > Coastal | place: USA: Chesapeake Bay... | reverse complement strand
TTAATCTATACCTAAACGTATAGAAGAAACGGATATAAATATGATAACTACATATGATAACGTAAGATTAAGACCGACAAAAAAGGTTTTAAATCAGATGTTAAAAGACTACCTTGAGGGTGAACAACAAAGAATTATCCACAGTCTATCAACGTATTGGGACATTTCAAAATTGACACCAAAGGAAAAAAAAATTATTATTAACTACATAATTAAAGAAAGGATATAAACATGACTACAATTATAATAAAAACAGATAAAGAACTAGACGAAGCTATCAACAAATATGGTAAAAATATAACCATAGATGATAGAAGACCAAACAACAACAAGGACAAGGAACTAGATAGACATCTTGAAGAAGTAGAAGAAGAAAGAGTGAAAGACACGGGGCAGTTATAATGATGAATAATACTAACTTACAATCAATAGTTGACATGCTCAAGAATCTACAGGAAATATCAGAAACAGAAATACAAAACAATATTGACGCAACAAAAATCTGGGATATGTTCCACAATCTACAAAATGAGATTGAAAAGGTAGATACTAAACAGATAGAAAAAATATAAGTTAATTCAAAAGGGGGGTTTTATATCCCCTTTTTGACTTGATTTATTCAAGTAGAAAGGTTATAATTATATAACATGGAATTACAAGTAACAATAAGAAATCATTATGGCAAGGACTTTATTTATCCTTACTGTAATAAAGCTGAAGTATTCGCAATACTTACAGGGAAACGAACACTAACAGAAAAAGACATAAGTTGGATTAAAACACTAGGCTACACGTTCAAAGTAATAGAAAGGACTTTATAATGAACTACTTACCATTTACAAAGGCTAAAAAACTATTAAACATTGATAACAATGCTAAAACAATCAAAGGACAAAAACAAGGCTATATGACTGCTATTTTATACCTTGCCCCCAGTAATCAATCTGGTTTTAATACTTGTCCTATGGCTAGTGAGGGTTGCAAGAAAGCCTGTTTATATACTGCCGGACATGGGGCATTTAACAATGTACAACAAGGCCGTATCAATAAGACAAGGTGGTTTATACAAGAACGTACAACCTTTATGGAACAGTTAACAAAAGAAATAACCAACCATATCAAAAATGCAACCAAGAAAGGTTTTATACCTTGTATTCGTTTAAATGGTACATCAGATATATCATGGGAAACAACAGGAATATTTGAACAGTTTCCACAAGTGCAGTTTTATGACTATACAAAGATATATAAAAGGGCGTTAAAATATGTCAATGGACAATATCCTAGTAATTATCATTTAACCTATTCACTAAATGAGGATAACTACAAGGAAGCATTTGATATATTGTTAAAAGGTGGAAATATATCAGCCGTATTCCGTAATGAATTACCGGAAACATACAAGGGTTATAAAGTTATTAATGCTGATGAAACAGATTTAAGATTCACAGATGACAATAACATCATAGCCGGACTAATGGCCAAAGGCAAGGCCAAAAAAGATTATTCAGGTTTTGTACTTGACTAATAAAAATAATATGTTATTATTAACTAGTAGAAAGGACTAACAATGACCGACAAACAAGTGATAAACAAAGTTAGAGAGTGGCTAATATTAAATATACAATCTATGTGTATGGATGAAGAATTAATAGAAGACAATAAACTTTTATTAAAAGCTATTAGAGATTGGAAAAAAGAAAGGACTAACAATGAAAATTAAAGACATACTACAAATACAATCAATCGTAGAGGGTAGAGCAACACCATACGACATATTAGAAGAAGAATATACTTACTATTCAAAAAGTAAAGATGAGTATATAAATTTATTAGATTTACACATTACTCATTTTATAAGAATCTTTTTAAAACAAGTAGAGGAATTTAACAAAAGTATAGATAAAGAACGAATAGACGAAATGCAATACACATTAAACCAAATGTATGAGGATTTGCAAACATTAAAAAAGGATATGGAATGAATAGAAAAACAAAAGAGTATCTAGTTATTGGTGGATTTATGATGATACCAATAATTTATACAACACTAATAATATTATATTGGAAGTGTAGCTAATGGAAAATGATTGTGTAGAAAAAAGAACTAAAGAATATATAAAATGGTATAAAACTATTCCACAACAAATAGAAAATGTCAAGAAAGAAATCAAACAACAAAACAAGGTCGATAGAATCATGACAACAACAAAAGAACAAGTACAAAAAAGACAAGAACAAATTATGTTTGATTTAAAATACAAGAAAAGAGTAAGTGTATAAAAACCTAGTAAAATCAAGGGTTTATTTACACTTGACAAACTATTTATATATGATACAATGGAAGTATAGAAAGGACTAACAATGAATCAACAACAAAAAGCAGAGTATGATAAATTAGTTGACACTTTAATTGCTAGAGATGAAGAACGAGCCTACAGAATAACCGATAGAATATTTTGGATAATGATAGAGAATACACATCCAAGTAATCTTGGTGATTTCATAGAGCCGGACCCAAACAATCCGGAAGGAACAAGGAACACAGAAAGAGGTAGAGAATTATTTGAAGAACTAGAAGAATTTGTGAGGAATACAATATGAGTAATATACAAAACGAAGAACTAAAAGAAAGTATCATGTTTGAATTAGAAGAAATGAAAGTAAATGATTTTCAAAATCTAGTAGAAAGATATGATTTAGAAGCACATATTATAGACGGAATACTATTCGATTTAGTACACGCAATATTTGAAGAGAGGTCTAAATAATGCTACATAAAATAAGTGAACTTTGTAAAAAGATTGATGTTATCAAAGCTTTGTCATTAACTTTATACAACATGAAATATGTTGATAAAAATGCATCAAGAGAACAAATAGATGATTTAATTGAACAGATTCAATATGAATGTTTACTAATATCAAATGATAAATGGGAGTATAGAAAATGAGTACACTAAAAGAAATGGAACAACAAGTATTAAAAGTAAAAGAAAGAAGTAGGGAACGATTAAAAATAATTAATCAATTAACCGAAGAAAACAAAGAACTAAGAATACAAAATAAATTCTTGGTAGATAGGTTAGAAGTTTGGGCAGAGAGAAACTTCGAGGAACGACAAAAGAATATTAACATGACAGTTGATGATGTGGTGGCACAATCAAAACATAAACAAGACTTTAAGAAAGAACAAGAACTAGCCAAGACAGTGGATGAAGTTAATGAACGATTAAAAAACCTTGACGGACAAGGTATAGGTGGAGCAAATGAATGATGAAGAATTGATGAAAGTTCTTATTGAATTAGAGAATAAAGGTTGGGCAAAAAGAACCGAGTGGGGTGGTTGGGAGATTACCGATAAGGCAAAAGAAATGATTGAGAAGTATGGAAAGGAGAAAGCAATGGAAATGTTTTCTATTGTAGATGTCAGCGATGAAGAATTAGAAGTAGAATTTTATCCGGAAGAAATGATTAACAGGACATTACACTAACACAAACATACATGAGGGGTAGTAAATACCCCCTGTATGCTTCTTAAAATGGATATTTTATACCCAATTATGCGACTTTTTTAAGTTTTTCAGCTTTGAGTTGTTCATAAGCCCACTCCCTGTCATCGGGGGAGTATTCGACTTCAACAAATCTGCGGATATTGCTTTCATTGAAGTTATGCTTATAAAACATACCAAGAAAAAAGCTGATAGATTTCTGAGTAATACCAAAAACATTCATAATTTCACCTCCATATACCTACTATTATACCGGCCTACAGGGTTTTTACAAGTGTTATTATAGCAAACCAGATGTGACAATATAGTAATAATTTATTACCATTTAGTTTAAAATAGTTCTTGACAGTATATTATTAATTTGAGATAATAAGTTATAGAAAGGAAATATTATGAGTTGGACAAACAAAAGCTTAAAGCAATTAAATCAAGAACGAAATGAAATAAAAGAGGTGGCAGAAGAACTCTACTATACTTTTATAAAATATCTACCATACGGACATGAAGATGAATTTATACAAAGATATAATAATACTCCAGAAACTACTAATACGATTATGGGTAAACGTCTTTTAAAAGATATACAACAAATAGTAAAGGATAATTGGTACTAATGAAAAAAACAATTAAATGCCCTGAATGTGAAGGCAAAGGCTACATAGAATGGGGTGACAGATACGATGAAATAGAAGAATGTAGTGTCTGTGAGGGCCATGGTGAATGGCTAGAAGACGAGGAAGAAATGGATAAAGTCTATCCAGAAATAACAGATGAAGAAGTTAATGTTATGTATGAGGATTATAGCATAGCAGAGGCTATAAAAGAAAGGATTAGGAATGACAAAGATTATAGATATGCCTAGGATGTGGACTGTTGTTGTTAAGGAAACAAGAACGAGAAAGTATTATGTTAGAGCAGACAATGAATTAGAGGCACAAGAGTTATATCTTATGGAAGGTTTAACTTCTGATTTATATGATAGGGATTTTGATAGAGTAATACTAAGTGCGGAACCTACAAAGAAAATGGAAGATGAGTAGATTTCCACAGGTATATATGGCCCCCGTAGACAACTATATGTTAACATATTTTTTTCAATTTGTCAATATAAATTTTTTTCTTGACATTGAAATTAATTAGTGTATACTGTTAAGTATGGATTATAGATATCAACTAGACAAAATCAGAGACCTCAATATAGGGAGTGGTCAATCCTATCGTGGGGACTGTGTGTTTTGTTTGAATAGAAATACTTTATCTGTAAGACATGAGAATGGAAGATTGGTATGGAATTGTTTTCATGCTAATTGTACTGCAAAGGGTATGACAGATTCTGAACTTCGAGCAGAAGACTTGGACAAATTCCTAAATCCCTCTAAAACTGAACCTTCTAAAGAGTTTGTCATACCTAAACATTTTGTGACTATATTTGGTAATAATAAAGCGAGGGAATATGTAGAGAGTTTTGGTATCAGTGATACCGAAGCAAGACTAATGTATGATGTGAAGAAGAATAGATTAGTATTTTTAGTAGAAGACAACGGCATGGTGGTGGGTGCGGTAGGTAGGTCCCTAGATAATACTGCACCCAAATGGTACAAGTATGGTACACCCCCTGTCCCTTTTATTGTGGGTACAAATAAATACATAGGTTTTGTTGTAGAAGATTCTATATCAGCGTGTAAGGTGGCACTTGCCGGATTTACAGGGATTGCCCTTATGGGTACGAGCATACCCAATAATTTTGTGTCACCGATTGTTGATAGAGTTGATAGTGCTTTTATCTGTTTAGATAGAGACGCTACAGAAAAAAGTTTTAAGTTACGTGATTGTCTATCACATATCATCCCTACACAAATTAAAATGATAGACAAAGATTTGAAATGGTTAAGTGTAGAAGAACTAAAAGAATGGGGTAATAAGATATGCGAGACTTTATAGCATTGATGATATCAGTTTTGATTGTGGTATTATTCTTAATTTATTTAATGGCCAACCTACCACAGATTAATTACTAATGCAGATAGAACCTATAATATATAACTTTGAATATCAAAGAAAAGGCAATACTAGAAAAAGTATTAAGGGTAGATTTAGAAGTTCGGAAAAGAATAAAGAGTTTTGGAAGAATTGGGACACCGCAGTTAACACTATGGAAAAACAATTAAATCCTAATTCTAATATATATAGACATAGAAATAGTTTAGTTGATAAAATAACTTTGACTGATAAGGAAGCAAAAAACTATGAAATGAAAGTTTTTGATTGTGATAAAGCAACAAAAAAAGCCTACGAAGACTACTATAAAGAAAATAAATACACATAGAAAGGGATAATATGTTTGGAAAAAAGCACTTAATGACAGTCACAGTAGAGATACCTTATGAGATAGAGGTAGCCGGAAATGTATCTGATATAGATGAAACATGCAGAAAGAAAGTTTCAGAATCTTTTAGAGAAGAGTTTGGTATTTCACTTGACATTGAAAGAATGTATGTTAGAATAGAGGAAGAAGATTATGTGGAGTAAATTAATATTATTATTATTTATTAGTTCTTGTTCGATTGTACTTGACAAAGATAAAAAGAATGATACTATAGTAATAGAAGAATTAAAACCTATCCAAAATACGAAAGTAAAATGTGATACAAAAAGTTTGACTCAATTAGAATTGACTAAATGTGAAATGAAATCAAGACTATTGGAGTTAAAATATTAGAAAGTTGTGATGAATGGAAACAGGGAACCTAAGATTATACATACTTAGAACACTACTAACAAAAGAAAAATACGATAAACTAAAATCAGAAATAGATGAATCCATATTTCAAAATGGTGCAAGAGAGATATACAAAACCATAGGATATATCTACAGAGATAATCCTAACATTGCACAAATAAACTTTAGTGATTTAAAGTTAGCTTACTTTAATACATACTACCCCAACACTAGCTTTGCTTCTCAAAAGAATATCCATGAACTAATAGATAACATAGAGAATCAAGAAGCACCAAGTGATGATGTAGTATCTACTGCTTTGAAGTCTATGTATAGAATTAAAAAAGCAGATGAGTTAGCAAGGATATGTTTAGATATATCAAACAATCCTAGCAGTAGTAGTCTTAAACAAGTAGAAAAGTTTATGGCTAATGTGGATGAAGAACAAACCCAACAAGAAAGCGAGGCAGTAACTAAAGATGTAGATAAGATTGTAGAGGCACTACAAGAACAAGGTGAGTTTAAATTTAATCTACCCTCACTACAAAGAGCCACCAATGGTATTGGTCGTGGAAACTTTATGATTATATTTGCAAGGCCAGAAACAGGGAAGACTGCATTTTGGATTAGTCTTGTAGCCTCACCTAACGGATTCGCATGGCAAGAAAAAAAGGTTGCTATATTTGCTAATGAGGAACCTGCAATTAGAACTCAAATGAGATTACTCAATGCCTCTACAGGATTACAACGAGGCAATATTCTTAATGGTAGTAGAAATATAGCCAAAGAAAAGTGGTCTAAGATTAGTCCTTACATAGATAACTACGATTGTGTAGATAAAACTATTGATGATTTGGATGAGTATTGTTCTGTTAATGATGTGGATGTATTAATCATAGACCAATTAGATAAGATAAATGTTAGTGGTAAATATAATGCTACCCATGAGAAACTACGAGAAGTATATAGACAGGCTAGAGAATTAGCCAAGCGACATAACATCTTAGTGATTGGAATGTCCCAAGCTTCAGCAGAGGCACAGGGTAGGTCCAGAGTTACATTTAGTGTTATGGAAAATTCTAAGACAGGTAAATCTGCAGAGGCAGATGTTATCTTAGGATTAGGTAAAGAGGATGAGATAGAAAACTATTTAGATGATTGTGTTAGATTTGTAACATTATCTAAGAATAAACTAACAGGTGACCATGCAGAGTTTGAGGTAATACTTAGACCAACAATATCACGTTATGCAGAAAGGAACTAGATGATAACAGTATTGGATATAGAAACAACGTTTACAAAAGAAGGGGACCCTTCACCATTTAATCCGGATAATAGATTAGTGAGTGTAGGTATCAATGATGAATACTATTTCTTTTATCATGATGAAGAAATTAAGAAAGACTTAACAGAAAGCAAGAAAGCTATACAAGATATATTAGATAAATCAGAATTAGTGGTTGGCCACAATCTAAAGTTTGATATGTCATGGTTGTATCAATGTGGATTTACATACAAAGGTAAACTTTATGATACAATGCTAGGTGAGTATATTATAAACAGAGGTGAAAAGAAATCTGTATCTCTAAAAGAATCCTGTAGACGTAGAGGTATTAGTTTAAAATCAGATATCCTAGCCACCTACATGAACGAAGGATATGGTATTGAGCAAATACCTATGTCTAAGTTAGAAGAATATGGAAAGCAAGATGTTAAGATAACAAAAGAATTATATGAAGTACAAACACAAGCCTTCGATAATCATGCTAATACTAATCTGATTCCCACAAGAGATTTGATGAATGATTTTCTACGGGTCCTAATAGATATGGAAATGAATGGTAATCATGTAGACAGTGATAAGTTAACTTTAGTTGAGAAAGAATTAAATGAAGAATACTATAAACTAAAAAATAAAATAGATAAGATTGTAGCACAAATGATGGGGGACACTAAGATAAACCTATCATCCACAGAGGATTTATCTAAAGTTATTTATTCTAGAAAGGTACAGGATAAAAAACAATGGGCAGAATTATTTAACATAGGTATAGATAAAAAAACTAAAAGACCTAAACGTAGGCCCCGTATGACAGACAGAGAGTTTCAACATAATGTAGATAAGTATACTGATACTATATATAAAACAGTAGCTACACAGTGTAAAACTTGTAATGGTTTAGGATTAATTAGACATACTAAAGTAGACGGAACACCTTTTAAGAACATGTCAAAGTGTCCGGATTGTAAAGGTGAGGGTATGATATTCTTAGAAACAGAAGCCAAGGCAGGGTTTGGTTGGTCACCTAGAACAATTCATGATGCATCACAGGGTGGATTTAAAACAGATAAAGATACATTAAATAAAATATCTGTGTTCGCAGAAGGTACATTAAAAGAATTTGTAGATAGTATTATGAGATATAGTGCAGTAGAAACTTATCTTAATACATTTATAACAGGTATTAAAGACAATACAAGAGAAGACGGAATACTTCACCCCTCTTTTAATCAGCATATAACTACAACAGGAAGACTATCTAGTTCCAAACCTAACTTCCAAAATATGCCAAGGGGTGACAAGTTCCCTATTAAGAAAGCTATTACATCTAGATTTTACAATGGTAAAATTATAGAAGTAGACTTTGCACAATTAGAATTTAGAACTGCAGTATTCTTGGCCCAAGATAAACAAGGCATGATAGATATAGCAGACGGAGTTGATGTTCACCAATACACTGCAGATATTATTGGTTGTTCAAGACAAGATGCAAAGGCTCATACATTTAAACCTTTATATGGTGGGATGATGGGTAAGAAAAAAGAAAAAGAATATTATCAAAAGTTTTTAGAGAAGTATGAAGACATTGCAGAATGGCATAAGAAGTTAGAAGATACTGCAATTAAATCTAAGATAGTAAGACTACCGAGTGGTCGAGAATATTACTTCCCTAATATCTATAGAAGAAAAGACGGCAGTAGTACACAATCCACTGCAGTTAAGAACTATCCTGTTCAAGGATTTGCCACCGCAGATATAGTTCCTATAGCCTGTATTAATGTATGGAATCTATTGAAAGAAAACAATATGAAGACATTATTAATAAACACAGTACACGATTCTGTTATATTAGATGTACATCCAGATGAGTACAAACAAGCCATAGATGTTTTGAATCAGGGATTCTCTAGTATTAAAGATTCATTAAAGGATAGATTCGATTGTGAACTCAATGTACCCCTTGATTTTGAAATCAAGAGTGGTACGAATTGGCTTGACTTATCCACAGAATTGTGATACAATATACTTATATAAGGAGACAAATATGTCAAACGAACTAAGTAATCTAGATAATTTATCTAATGATAAGATAATGGCCATGGTCGGACAAGATGCTGACATGGGTGGTTCATCTTTAGCTAGGTTGTCTATTAACTATGAAGCAGAGGATAGTGAAGGCAATGCTATCAAACGAGGTTTGTACAAAGTAGAAGGTACAGACAAAGGAACAGTGTATGCAGAGAAAGTTTCTTTTAGACCTTTCTTAAATACATTCCAATACAAAAAGTATGATGAGGAAAACGAACAGAATAATTACAAGACTGTTATGTTTAGAAGTTGGTCTGATTCTAAGATAGATACCAATGGAACCGAATCATGTGGAAGTGTACCCAAAGCAGAACGAGAAAACTTAGACCCTGTCGCTAAGATAGAACAGGATAAGATTACTTGTTATAGAAATGTCTTTGGTGTTGTATCAATCAAAGGTAAGTCTTCAAAAGGTGAAGAAATTATCTTGACAAATGAACCTGTATTATATAGAGTACGAGGTGTAAACTTTATGCCAATCGGCAACATGCTACAAAGTTTATCCAAACGTAATAAGATTATGTACAATACAGAGTTAGAATTTGATGGTACAGAAAAGCATACAAAAGGAAGTGTAACATACTTTGTTGCTAAGATTAAAGACGCAAACAAAGATGTTAAGTTTTCTGATTCAGATAAAGAAACATTAAAAGGTTTCTTAGAATATGTGGAGGCAGAGAATAGCTATGTAAAAGAAGAGCATAACAAAGCTAAGAAAGGCCATACTACAGAACAAGATGTGTTAGATGATGAAATCATGGATGAAATAACCTCTTGACTTTCTTAGAAGAAGTAAAATCTTTATTGTCACAGGCCCAACGTAAGCCTGTGGCAATACCTAAAGAGATACTTAAACAGTTTCTCAAAGACTGCAAACAAGCAGTAGAAAAACAATTTACTCAAGAGAGGGAATCTGAGTTTAGAATTAGAATGTCTAGTATTGGCAAACCACTATGTCAATTACAAATGGAAAAGAAATATTCTGGTGGTAATGCTATACAGTCATACGAAAATTATAATAATAAATTAAAGTTTTTGTTTGGGGATTTATTAGAAGCAGTTGTGATTATGCTTTTAAGAACTACCAAAGCTAATATACAAGGTGTTCAAGGTAATGTCAAGTACAAAACTAAATGGTTTGACATGAAAGGAACATACGATATAATTATAGATGATAAAGTTTATGATATTAAAACTGCATCACCTTTTGCTTTTGATAAAAAGTTTGGGGAGAGTGGTGGAGGATTTGAGAAGGTTGCCAAGGATGATGTCTTTGGATATTTAACACAAGGATATTTATATTCTGAAGCAACAAATAAACCTTTTGGTGGTTGGATAGTTATTAATAAAGCTACCGGTGAAATATTATTAAGTGAACCACCACAAGATGATTCTGAATATAAGAAAGAAGCAATACAAAAAGCTTTAGATAATACTAAAGCATTAATGGAAGATAAACCTTTTGAAAAATGTTTTGATGTTGAAGAAGAAATGTTTTACAAAAAACCTACAGGTAATAAAATATTAGGAACTGTCTGTTCGTATTGTCCATTTAAACAAAAGTGTTGGGGTGAAGATATACAATACCTACCACAACAACAATCTAAAGCATCCAATCCTAAGTTTGCTTGGTATGTAGAAATAAATAATCCAAAGGAGGTTATACATGAAGCATAATGCAAACTTTAAATATGATTTAGAATGGGGTAAACAAGGGGAAACTGTTGTTGCAGAAATACAACAAGGTGAAAAGACTGAGGTAAAGTCTGAAAGAGATAAGTGGATTAAGACAGGGAATCACTATTGTGAGTATCAAAGTAGGGGAAAAGAAAGTGGGATTGCCAAGACACAGGCTGAATGGTGGACCATTAATTTCTACAGTAAAGATAAGTTTTGTTTTAACATAACATTAAAGACAAAAGATTTAAAGAATATTATTAAGAATAATACATTTAAAAAAATCCCTGGTGGGGACAACAATACTTCATGGGGACATTTAATCCCTATAAATAAACTAATAGATTTTACGAGTTATGGACAAGATAAATCCTAGTTATTACAGAGAAGGAATAGAAACTGCTGATTATATAGAATCGCATGGCATGGATTACATGCAAGGAAATGTTATTAAATATGTTACTAGATATAAAATGAAGAATGGTTTAGAAGATTTAAAAAAGGCTCAATGGTATTTACAAAGGTTGATTAAAAAATATGAGAATAATTAAAGACCCTTTTACAGGGAAGTTATTAATATCTCTTGATGCATTTGAAATGAAGAACGTTAAAGAAAAGAGTGTGTTTGAAATAACTTATAGTAATCTCAAAATATTTTTTGATGACATCTACTCTCTTATCAATGTAGAGGTAGATAAAATTATAAAAGAAAAGGAGAAAAAAGAACATGAAAAATTACGTAATAAGTAGTGAGTTGCTACAGAATGTAATTAAATATATGTTTACTAGACCTTATGGTGAAGTACATAATTTAATAACAGGATTAGCACAGCTAAAGGAAACATCCAATGAATCTGGACAAAAACAAGAAACAAAGAAAGTTTGATTATGTTGCTAACTTACTTAACTACTCCGTCAATCTCAATCGAGATAGTGACATACAATTAGACTACAACTTTATACAACCACAACAATTTAAACTTATAATGGACAGGGAGTTCCCTGAGTATCAGTATACTAATAACCTCTGTTCATTAATTAATTATTCAAGACATGAAATGGATGAACTTAATAAGAAGTTAACTAGGTTTGTTAACGGATTATATTAATCATAAGTTTGATTTATTTTCATAGCTGCAAACGTAGCTGCAAGAGAATCGTCTTTTTCTAATGCTTCTGACAATTGTTCCATAGACATATTATCTAATTTTTGTTTAGCATTATTACCATAAGTTTCAGAAAATTTTTCTTCAAACTTATCTCCAAAATAATTAGATGCATTAGTTAATATATCTTTAGCTGTTTCAGGTTCTACCTGCCAATAACTTTTAGCAGGACCTCCTCCCATCTGAGTCTTTGTTCTGTACTCAGATTCCATTTGACCTACAAAATATAAATTATTTTTAAGTTCTGAGGGATTTTGTCTTTTATTTGTCTTGGCCTTAAAATCTGTGCCTGTAATATAAACTGCAGTTTCAATAGCAGTCTTTGCGTCTTTTGGTATACTATTGATATTTAAATTTTCTGCCCTAATAGCAGCATTATTTCTAGAGACAGCGGCTTCACTTTCACTATCATATTTTTTACCATGATAATTTTTAAACCACTGTCCTATAATACTTACTAAAGGCACGTTCATGTTTATGTCTAGTGCCATTACTTCTTTACCAAGCTTCCACCAAAGTATAGTCCCACAATAGCAGACATTAGATGTGTATCTAGTGGTGTTATCACTAAGCCTAAGAACTCTCGGTCCATTAATACTTCTTTCTTCTCTATCAAGAATAAAAATCCTTGAGTAAATTCTGTCCATGTCAATATCACTGGAGTATCGAATAAAACCGGCACTAGCTTGGGCCATGCTATAATAAAAAAAACTGCAGTCAATGCTATGATTCTTCTGGTCCACTGAAAACCTTTGTTGTCATATGTTCTTGCTTTTTCTATAAAAGACATTTGAGTTTCTGCTCTTGCTAATAACATCTTTTGTTCTTCTTGTTTTGCTTTAATACTCTGGCCCCATATGGACATAAATCCACCTAGTAAACTAGAGCCTAGCATTGTAATCATTTCTACTGGTAATCCACCCATTATTTATCCTCCTTAATCGTAATCCTTATCAGGTATAGTTGCTTTGTCACCTCGACCCATAAATTTTGTCATATCAAAATCAAACGTCATAGCATAAGGGTCTATGCCATCAAATCTTCCAACATATTTTTTTGTTATCTTATTTATTTCAGCT
>Ga0099849_1000956_pt1 | contig 13526 bp, 7 predicted proteins | sample CB_VirMetaG_4_FD_78177 | JGI IMG/M metagenome (GOLD analysis project Ga0099849, IMG submission 78177) | Freshwater to marine saline gradient viral communities from Chesapeake Bay - CB_1508_1M Viral MetaG | ecosystem: Environmental > Aquatic > Marine > Coastal | place: USA: Chesapeake Bay... | reverse complement strand
TACAATCGCTGCAACAGGTTTAGGTTCAGGTACTGTTCAAACAGTATCAGCAACTGGAAACGTAAATGGAATAACATTAACTTCAGATGGAGATACTGTTGATCCAACACTTACATTAGGTGGCGCACTTGCAAACGTAACAAACTCACAATTATCAAATAGTAGTGTAACAATTGGTTCTACTTCAGTAGCATTAGGTGCTACAGCAGCTTCAGTAGCAGGTTTAACTTTAACAGGTGCCGTAGCTACAGGATCATTTACTGGTTCATTTGCTGGTGAATTCGTTGGAACAACTAACTTACCAGATTTAACAGATGGTAATGGTATTGCAGATTTCACTTATGATGGTTCTGCAATAGCAACAGTAGCAGTAGAAGCAGATGGTTCTACATTATCTGTAGGATCAGGTGGAGTTAAAGTAGCAGACGCAGGAATTACAGCAACTCAAATCGCAACTTCAGTAGCAGGTGATGGTTTAGCAGGTGGTGCTGGAACAGCATTATCAGTACAAGTAGATGATTCTTCAATTGAAATCAACGCTGATAGTTTAAGAGTTAAAGCATTAGGTATTACTAATGCCATGTTAAATGGTTCAATTGCAAATGCTAAATTAGCAAATAGTAGTGTAACAGTAGGTACAACTGAAATTCAATTAGGTGCCTCATCTACTACATTAGCAGGTTTAACTAATGTAACATCAACTAAATTTACTTCAGGTAATAATATTATATCTGGTTCAGGTTTAGTAGGAGATACAAAAATAACTGGTAGCTTTACAGGTTCATTTACTGGAGATGGTTCAGCAATTACAGGAATTGCAACAACATTAAACGTAGCTGGTGAATCAGGTACAGGTGCAGTAGCATTAAAAACTCAAACATTAACAGTAACAGGAGGTGAAGGTATTGATACCGCAGCTTCAGGCCAGACAATTACAATTTCTGGAGAAGATGCTTCAGCAACTAACAAAGGTATTGCTTCATTCGTAACAGCAGATTTCTCAGTATCATCAGGTGCTGTAAGTTTAGCAAGTGATGTAACGATTGATAATGACTTTACAGTAACTAGAGATGCAGTAATTGGAAGAAATGCAACAGTTAATGGAAACTTAGTAGTACAAGGTACAGCTTCATTCCAACACGCAGATAACTTAGACGTAGCTGATAGATTTATTAGATTAGCTTCTGGTTCAACTGCAATTGGAGATGGTGGTATTGTTGTTCAACAAACAGGTCCAGCTAATGGTGAAGCATTTGCTTACGATGCAGCAGCAACAAGATGGAGCTTTACAGGTTCATTTGATCCAAGTACAGAATCTTATACACCAGATGCATTCGTATCAACAGTGATAGAAGGTGCTGCAAACGATCCAACAGCTGTAGTAGCAAAATATACTAAGAAAGGTAACATATTCGTAGCTAATAACCAGGATATTTATATTTACTCTTAATAGATTAAATTTAAATTAAATGGGTTTTAGAGCAGGAAATACAAAAATAGGAGAGGTAGATCCATTAATGGGTCTACCTTTGCTAACTCAGGAAGAGGTACTTTATTTACTAAATATAATTCGTACTCATAAGTTTGAAGGAAAAGATATGGAACAACTTTATAATTTAACTTTGAAACTTCAAAAAATGTACGTAGATTTAAGTAAATTTAAAGATAAAAAATAATGGAAGAACAATTTGATTTAGAAGGTTTTACTTTAAGAGAAGCTAGAGCTATACGTGTTGCACTTGATACAATTCAAATTAATGGGGTAGATGCAGAATTCATAACAAATCTACAAGTTAAAATGAATACCCATATTCAATCAATTCAAAATCAATTAGATACACCAGAACCACCTCCTCCTAGTGAAATAGATAACGCTTAATATTTATAACCATATAATTTACTATGGCAAACTGGAGAGAAATAATTATCAGCGGATCAGATGCTGACTTAAGGTCTGTAACATCATCCCAGGCTGATATAAAAACAGGTCTTACGGCAAGTGGTTTAATATATCCTTCTTCAGATGGGAGTAATTCTCAAGTAATTCAAACAGATGGTTCAGGTAATTTAAGCTTTGTAAATAAAGATACAGGACCTCAAGGTGCTACTGGTGCTCAAGGAACAGATGGTGGAAGTGGTGCTCAAGGTGCAACTGGTACACAAGGAACAGATGGTGGAACAGGAACACAAGGTACAGATGGAACACAAGGTCCAACAGGAGTTAAAGGTCAAAAAGGAGAAAAAGGTAATGATGGTACTCAAGGAACAGATGGAACTCAAGGAGCAACAGGTACTAAAGGACAAAAAGGTGCTCAAGGTACAGAAGGTGGTCCAGGAGGAGATGGAGTACAAGGTGCAATTGGAGCACAAGGAACAATAGGTTCACAAGGACAAACAGGACTTCAAGGTACAGATGGTATACAAGGTGCAATAGGAACACAAGGTACAGATGGTGGATTTGGAGGAGCTTCTTTCGATTATACATTTGATGGTCAAAATCAAACACCAGCAGACCCAGGTACAGGTAAATTTAGATTAAATTCAGCTGCAGGTTCAGCTGCAGGACAAAAAGGTTCTACTAAAATGTACATCGATCAAACAGATGATGATGGTACTAGTATCCAGTCATTTTTAAATGCAATGGATGCAGTCACATCAGCTGTTAAAGGTCATGTAAAAATAGCAAATAAAACGGATGCTACGCAATTTATTTTATTTAGTATATCAGACTTAACTGATAACACTGGATGGTGGACATTAGATATAGGCCAACAAGCCTTTTCATCAGATTCACCATTTACAGATGGAGAAGATATTTTAGTTTCTTTTGTTACTACAGGTGATAAAGGAGATGCTGGTGCACAAGGTGCACAAGGAACATCAGGAGAAAATGGTTCACAAGGTGCTATAGGTTCTCAAGGAACAGATGGAACACAAGGTCAAGCAGGACCTCAAGGAACACAAGGAGGTACAGGATCTCAAGGTGCAGATGGTGCTCAAGGTGAAACTGGTACTCAAGGAACAGATGGAACTCAAGGTGAAACAGGTACTAAAGGACAAAAAGGTGAAGATAATTCAACCCAAGGTGCTCAAGGTACTATAGGTACTCAAGGTACTAATGGAACTCAAGGAACAGATGGTACTCAAGGAACAGATGGTACTCAAGGTACTGATGGTACACAAGGAGAAACTGGTACTAAAGGACAAAAAGGACAAAAAGGAGAAGATAATTCAACACAAGGTACTCAAGGGGTACAAGGTACAATAGGACCTGATAACTCAACTCAAGGAGCACAAGGTGGAATTGGTCCACAAGGTGTTCAAGGAGGTGTAGGTACTCAAGGAGCAGATGGTACTCAAGGTGCTGATGGAGCTCAAGGAGAAACAGGTCCACAAGGAGTTCAAGGTGAAGAAGGACCAGTTGGTTCACAAGGTGAAACTGGTTTAAAAGGAGAAAAAGGACAAAAAGGAGCACAAGGTGAAACTGGTACTCAAGGTGCAGATGGTACACAAGGTGAAACAGGACCACAAGGTACTAAAGGAGAAGATAATTCAACTCAAGGAGCACAGGGTATTCAAGGTATAATAGGACCAGATAACTCAACTCAGGGGACACAAGGTGAAACAGGTCCAAAAGGAGAAAAAGGACAAAAAGGAGCTCAAGGAACAGATGGAGCAGATAACTCTACCCAAGGAGCTCAAGGTACTCAAGGTATAACAGGTCCAGACAATTCTACTCAAGGAGCTCAAGGAGCAACTGGTCCAGATAACTCTACACAAGGTGCACAAGGTGCAGATGGTGCTCAAGGTGCTGATGGAGCAGATAATTCAACACAAGGTGCTCAAGGAGTACAGGGTACAATAGGACCAGACAATTCAACACAAGGAGCACAAGGTACTCAAGGTACAATAGGACCTGATAATTCAACTCAAGGTGCCCAAGGTGGAACAGGTGCTCAAGGTGCTCAAGGTACTGATGGTAACTTTGGTGGTAACTCATTTGATTATACTTTCTCTACTAGTAATTTTGCAACAGATCCAGGTCAAGGAAATATAAGATTAAATTTCTCAGCTACACCTTCTCAAAGAGAAGCTACAAAAGCTTATATTAGTCAAGATGATGATGGAGGTAACTCAATAGAATCAACACTTCAAACTATAGATAGTGTTACTTCAGCTGTTAAAGGTCACATTAGAATATCTAATAGAACGGATGCTACCCAATTTATAACATGGGGTATTACAGATTTAACAGATAATGGTGATTGGTGGACATTAGATATATCAAATGAAGCATACTCAGCTAATAACCCATTCTCAAACGGAGAAGATATTATTTGTTCATTTGTTACTACAGGTGATAAAGGAGACCAAGGAGCACAAGGAACTACAGGTGCACAAGGTGCAGATGGTGCTGATAATTCAACCCAAGGAGCACAAGGTGTTCAAGGTATAACAGGACCAGATAATTCAACTCAAGGTGCTCAAGGTGGAACAGGTCCACAAGGTGCTGATGGAGCAGATAATTCTACACAGGGTGCTCAGGGTGTTCAAGGTACAACAGGTCCAGATAACTCTACACAAGGTGCTCAAGGAGCAGCTGGAGCAGATAATTCAACTCAAGGTGCTACAGGTGCTAAGGGGCAAAAAGGAACACCTGCTACAATAGCTAACGATGCAGCTAATAGAGTAGTCACAGCAGAAGGTGATGGTAGTCTAAATGCAGAAGAAGGTTTAGTCTATATATCAGAAGATAAGTTAAAAGTTACAGGTAGTATTTTAGTTGATAATGGACCTATTGTAGTTGATGGCAATGAAGTAAAAGTTTCAGCTACTGCAGCTGATGATTCTATTAGTGAAGTTTCATTATATAATAGCCCACCAGGATTTGCAAATGAATTTGGGTTAGCAATTTCAACAACTGGATTATATTCAAGTTCAGTACCTATTATAGGGGTTGGTGATAGTGCTACTAGATTTATGTTAACCACATCAGGATCAGCTGCTGGGATAACAGAATTTTTCTCCCAACCAAACTTCTCATTTAAAGCAGGAACTGGTAGTAAAGGTGGAGTAAGAGTTTCAGGTTCACTACACTTATCAATGTCATTATATGATACATCTAATAGTAGAGGTACTTCAGGACAAGTATTAAGTTCAACTGTTACTGGTACATCATGGATAGATGCAGCTTCAGGACCTCAAGGTGCTACAGGAACACAAGGTGCAGATGGAACTCAAGGTACAAATGGAACTCAAGGTGGAACAGGAGCACAAGGTGCAAATGGTGCCGGTATTTTACAAGGTAATGTAAACAATAATATTGTTACCATGACAGGTACTAATGCAATATCAGGTTCTGCTAAATTTACTTATGATGGAGCTGGTACTGTTGATTTAGATGGTAAAATAACTATTGATCAACAAACATTAGGTACCACAGGAACTGTAGCTTGGGATCCAAGAGAAGGTTCAAATGCTACAATAGCAGCATTAACAGGTAATGTAACAATTACTTTAGATACAACATCTCATTGGAAAGCAGGTGATACAGGAGTTGTAAGAATAAAACAAAGTGCATCAACAGCTAGAACAGTAACATTAACACCATCTTCAGGTACTAATGTTTTCTTAAATGGTAGTTCATTTACAATGCCTACTACTTTAAGTTCACAAGTATTATTAGGTGTTTATTTTGATGGAACAGATTTTTATTGGACAGTTGGTTCAACTACAAGTTTAGGACAAAAAGGTGAACCAGGTACTCAAGGTACAAATGGAACTCAAGGTGGAACAGGAGCACAAGGTGCAACAGGTACAGCTACTCAAGGAGCAACTGGAGGAGATGGTCCTCAAGGTGCAACTGGAGCTGATAACTCAACACAAGGAGCAGATGGTGCACAAGGAGCAGATGGTGCTCAAGGTGCTGATGGAGCAGATAATTCAACACAAGGTCCTCAAGGTGCTGATGGAGCTGATAACTCAACACAGGGTGCAGATGGGCCCCAAGGAGCAGATGGAACAGATGGAACAGGAACTCAAGGTGCAGATGGACCTCAAGGAGCAGATGGAACAGATGCTACAGGAACACAAGGTGCAGATGGTACACAAGGTGCAGATGGTGCTCAAGGAACAGATGGAGGAAGTGCAGTTGTAACAACATATACAAATGGTGCAAATGATAGAGTTATAACAGCAACAGGCGCAGCAGGTATTAATGGTGAAGCTAATTTAGTATTTAATGGAGACCATTTAACAATATCAGCTGGTGGACTTCATGTTGGATCAGCAGTAACACCAGCAACAGTAGGTAAAATTACAGCTACAAATGATGTAGTTGCATACTCATCAGATAAAAGATTAAAAGAAAATATTATTCCAATTCAAAACCCTTTAATTAAACTAAATAAAATATCAGGAATTACCTATAATTGGAATGAGGAAGCAAATAAAATAGCAGGATTCAATCGAGAAGAATCAATGGTAGGTGTGTTAGCACAAGATGTAAAAAGTGTATTACCACAAGCAGTAAAAAGAGCTCCATTTGATAATGATGGTAAAGATGGTTCTATTTCAGGTAAAGATTACTTAACTGTGCAATATGAAAAACTAGTTCCACTACTAATTGAATCAATTAAGGAATTACAAAAACAAATTGACAGTTTAAAAAATGAGTAATATAAACTTCTTCAGGGTAATGCAAGGTGGTACGTGGAAGGTTTTTAGTGATGTACCCGGAACACCATATTGCGGAGATTCTACTTCTAAAGATTTATCATCTTTAAATACTTCATTTACTGCATCATCAAATTTTGGTGTTTGTACTGCATACACTGCGAGTATATCTGATGCTGACCCAGGATTGACCCCAAAGATCTTTTTATATACAACTAGATATGTTCCAGCAGACACACCAAATAATGTTATAAATCAATTTCAATTTAATACTCCACGATCTGATAATTATGGTTTCCCTCGTTTAAATGGTATAACAGATACGGGAAATGAATGGGGCCTTGATTCAGAAACAGTTGTAGATTGGGGATTCCCAGGAGAAACAGCAACTTCAAAAGTAGGATTTTTTCAAGATATTTCAGTTATTACTGCAACAGATGCTCCATCTAATGGAAAAATATTATTATCTGCTTATCGATTTATAGGTGGAATCAATTTTACAAGATTATATCAATTTGATATAACAGCAAGCTTTGGATGGGATATTAGTACTATAAATACTGGGTCAAATTTAACTTCAATTAAAATTGAAAATGATTATGGTACTAACACATCTCCTGTACCTATAAATCATGGTACATTTTTTAACCATGATGGAACAAAAGTATTTAACATTCAAAGGGGTAGATTAACTACTGTATCTCCTATAACCCGTAGAACTTGGCTTACTATAATTCCTTTAACTACTGCATATGATTTAAGTAGTTGGGATTCTAGTACAACAAGTTCAATTAATTTAAATGATACTTTACCTGACTTCTCTCTTCGTAATAGTTCACCAACTTCAGTAGGTCTTACTAAAGAGGCGAATCAAAATCAAGGTGATATGAAGGATTATATTAGAATACACTCTCAATCCTCAGGTACCGAAGATAATACTTATTATTTTGAGGTAACATCTAATAATACAATTGATGATATTACAACAACCTATGAATCTACATCAGGAGGTACGTTCTTTGCATCATCAATACCATATAGATTTTATTCTACTGGTAGTGATATTCCTGAAGAAGATGATACAGTAGTAACTATGTATAAAGGTCAAGCTCAGTCTTTAGTACAATGTGATTGGGTTGCTACCCGAACAGTAATAGTTTAAATTATTTGAAAATTTATTTATTTTTTCATATATTATTCATATGTATGACTATATTATAGGCCTTAACGGAAGTGGGCTCATTTTGAGTAACCAACCATAATAAAATATTGACATGCCAAATTGGAAAAAAGTAATCGTATCGGGTAGTGATGCGGATTTAAACAAAGTAAAATCAGGGAAGTATTTCGTGCTTCCAACAGGTTCTGGTTCAGTCCCGAACAAAGCGTATTCAATCCCATTTTTCGATACATCTTCAGGAGATAATTACGATACATTATATAAAGATAACCAAAGTAAATTATATTGGTATCCAGCAGGAGGCCTTAATGTAGTTGGAAATTTAACAGTTGGTGATCACGCAGCAAATAATCCAAGTTATATAACAGCTAGTAATATTATAGCTTCTAGACATATAACAGGTAGTGGATTACAATTAATTGGAGTACCAGAAGGTACATCAGAATCAAGAATTTTAGTTAAGGCCACAAATGGTGATGTAAAATATAGAACGAATTTAAGTCTTCAAGGTACAACAGGTGCACAAGGTGCTACTGGTGCTACGGGACCTTTAGGACCAACTGGACCTACAGGTACACAAGGTGCAACTGGACCTCAAGGAAGCAAAGGACAAAAAGGAGAAATAGGTACTACAGGTCCTCAAGGAACAGAAGGTAATGATGGTTCAAAAGGACAAAAAGGTGAGGTAGGACCAACTGGTGCTCAAGGCGCAACTGGACCTCAAGGTACAGATGGTGATACAGGACCTACAGGACCAACAGGTTCTCAAGGTACTACAGGTACTACGGGACCTACAGGTGCACAAGGTGCAATAGGATCTCAAGGTGCAGATGGTGCACAAGGTTCTGTTGGAGATCAAGGACAAAAAGGTGCTACAGGTCCAACAGGTGCTCAAGGAGAAACTGGTACAACTGGACCTACTGGTGCAACTGGAGCACAAGGTGCAGTAGGTAATACAGGACCTACAGGTGCTCAAGGTACAACTGGAGCCAAAGGACAAAAAGGTGGTTTAGGTGATACAGGACCAACTGGTGCTCAAGGTGAAACTGGACCTACTGGTCCAACTGGATCTCAAGGTGCAACTGGAGCTAAAGGACAAAAAGGTCAAACTGGTAATACAGGACCAACTGGTGCTCAAGGTGAAACTGGAGCTCAAGGTACAACTGGTGATACAGGACCTACAGGACCAACTGGAGCTCAAGGTGTTACAGGTACTAAAGGACAAAAAGGACAAACAGGTAATACAGGATCACAAGGAACAACAGGACCTACTGGTCCAACTGGTTCACAAGGTGAAACAGGTGCTACTGGTAATACAGGACCTACAGGTGCTCAAGGACCTGAAGGTGAAGATGGACCTACAGGACCTACAGGATCACAAGGTGCTACAGGACCACAAGGTTCAAAAGGACAAAAAGGTGAAGTAGGTAACACTGGAGCTCAAGGAGCAACAGGACCAACTGGACCAACTGGTTCACAAGGTGCTACAGGACCTACTGGTCCAACTGGAGCACAAGGTGCAGTAGGTAATACAGGACCAACTGGTGCACAAGGTGTAACTGGTGATACTGGACCTACAGGACAAAAAGGACAAAAAGGAGATACTGGAAATACAGGTTCTCAAGGTGCAGTAGGTAATACAGGACCTACAGGACAAAAAGGACAAAAAGGTGCAGTAGGATCTCAAGGTACTACTGGTAATACAGGACCTACAGGATCACAAGGTACTACAGGTACTACAGGACCTACAGGTGCACAAGGTGCTACTGGAGCAAAAGGACAGAAAGGTGAAGTAGGAGCTCAAGGTAATACAGGTGCTAAGGGACAAAAAGGACAAAAAGGAACTACTGGTTCACAAGGTACAACAGGTACACAAGGTACTGATGGTAACTTTGGAGGTAATACTTTTGATTATACCTTTAATTCTTCTACATCAGATGGTAACCCAGGAACTGGAAAAATTTCATTACAAAATGCGGGTCCTGGTGGTCAAGTAACTGCTACCTCAGCTTCATTATCTGAAACTGATGATGGTGGTACTGGTATTCAAGGTACATTACAAACAATAGATAGTGTAACTTCAGCAGTTAAAGGTCACATGAGACTTGCCAATAGACTTGATGCTTCTCAATATATTACTTATGCAATCACGGATTTATCAGATCAGGGAACATGGTGGAGAGTAGCAATTACAGGTGAAGCTCAAAGTGATAGCACCGTATTTACAAATAACGAAGATATTATAATATCATTTGTATCAGTTGGTGATAAAGGAGATACAGGACAAAAAGGACAAAAAGGTGCTAATGGACCAACTGGACCACAAGGTACTACAGGAAATACAGGACCAACAGGACCTAAAGGACAAAAAGGTGAAGTTGGTAATACTGGTGCTCAAGGTGCTACTGGACCTACAGGAGGAACAGGTGCTCAAGGTGCTACTGGTGCAAAAGGAAGCACAGGTTCAACAGGACCTCAAGGAGCAACAGGACAAAAAGGACAAAAAGGACAACAAGGAAATAATGGACCTCAAGGTACAAATGGTACAACTGGACCAACAGGTTCTCAAGGTACTACAGGTACAACAGGACCAGGAGGTTCTACAGGTTCACAAGGTGCAACTGGTCCTACAGGACCAGGAGGAGGAACAGGACCAACAGGTTCAAAAGGTGCACCAGGTGCAACTGGACCTCAAGGTGCAGCAGGATCAAATGGGTCTGATGGTTCAAAAGGACAAAAAGGTCAAGCAGGTGGAACTGGAGGTACTGGTCCAACAGGACCTCAAGGTGCTACAGGTGGAACAGGTGGTACAGGACCAACTGGTGCTCAAGGAACAACAGGACCTACAGGACCAAAAGGACAAAAAGGTCAAACAGGTGGAACTGGAGGAACAGGTTCACAAGGTGCTACAGGTGCTAAGGGACAAAAAGGACAAGCAGGTGGTTTAGGTGATACAGGACCACAAGGAACAACAGGACCTACAGGACCTAAAGGACAAAAAGGACAAGCAGGTGGTACTGGAGGTACAGGACCTCAAGGTGCTACAGGAGCAGGTGGTGGAACAGGATCACAAGGTGCAACAGGTGGAACAGGACCTAAAGGACAGAAAGGTCAAACTGGACCAGGAGGTGGAACAGGACCACAAGGAGCAACAGGTGGAACAGGACCAGGTGGAGGTACAGGACCTCAAGGTGCTACTGGTGGAACAGGACCAGGTGGAGGAACAGGACCACAAGGACCAGCAGGATCAAATGGATCAAATGGTTCAAAAGGACAAAAAGGTGCCCCAGGTTCAAATGGATCGAATGGTTCACAAGGTGCTACAGGTTCTAAGGGACAAAAAGGTGCCCCAGGTTCAAATGGTTCAAATGGTTCTCAAGGTGCTACAGGTGCTAAAGGACAGAAAGGTGCCCCAGGTTCAAACGGATCTAATGGTTCACAAGGTGCAACTGGAGCTAAAGGACAGAAAGGACAAGCAGGTTCGAATGGTTCAAATGGTTCTCAAGGTGCTACAGGTGCTAAGGGACAAAAAGGACAAACTGGTGCAACAGGTACATCAAACGTATATGCAACAGCAATGAACCAATATACTAGAACTACAGATACAGTTCAGTTTGGTACAGTACGATCAACAGGTGATGTTATTGCTTATTACTCAGATGAAAGATTAAAAGATATTGAAGGTAAAATTGAAAGTGCTTTAGATAAAGTAATGGAATTAGATGGTATTTATTATAGATCTAATGAATTAGCAAAACAATTTGGATATGATAGTAAGGAGCGACATATTGGGGTCATAGCACAACAAGTTAAAAAGCATTTCCCTGAAATAATTAGACAAGCACCTTTTGATGCTGATGGAGATAAGGGAGCTAGTATAACAGGTGAAGATTATATCACAGTTCAATATGAAAAATTAGTAGCAATATTAATTGAAGCAATAAAAGAATTAAACGAAAAAGTAAATAAATTAAATAAATAAAAATGGGATTTATAGTTACAGGTTCAATAACAGAAAGTGGTGGTCAAAATAGAGCAGTAGATAGTTTTTATGTACGAATTGAAAATTATGTCATCCATAAAACAACAGGTGATCTATTTGCCAATACAGCTCATTATATAAGTAAAGATTCATCATCAGCACACCCAGTATACAAAGAAGATTTTGTTGGGATGGATGCAAGTGGGATGTTATCAAATCAATTTACTCATAATGATACAGTATATAATTTTTCATATCCACATGAGTTTCATTTAACTGAAAGTGTTCAAATAACGGAAACATCATACTCATCTTCATTTGAAGATCAATCAGTAGAATATATTGATTTTGATGATGATGGAAATGAAATCACAGCTACTAGAATAGAAGCTATAGAAACAATTCACACTTCAAGTGAAGAAGTAACAAAATCAAGAATTGATATTAATGTAATTACAGGAAGTGCTTATCAATATGCTTATAAAGTAGTAAAAGATAAATATAAGGATATTTTTGGGGCTAGTAATATAAACGATGAAATTTAATGTACTACGGAACTACAGCAGGAACAATATGTCTAGCAGGTTGTACATCTACTAGTACAAATCCAACAACATCATGTGGGTTTTACAATGGTATGTGGGGACTATGTACTAGTTTTGGTGTAAATGGAAATTATAGTTTAGCATGTTTAATAGTTGAAAGCTGTGATCCTACATTAAATACAAATTGTGCAGCAAACCCACCAGCTAATGATAATTTAGGTGTTACTAGATATCAAGGAAGATTATTTTCTGTAAATTTATTAGTTGCTACAGGTGGTGAAGCAAGATTTACTTCACCTATAGCTACTCCATTTTCTAGTGCAGCAACAAGAGCATATAAATGTCAATCAATGAGTAATATTCAAAATTATATTACTACAAATGCACAAGCTGATTATGGTTATGAATTTGTTGGATATAGAGAAGGAAGTTCATCAGGAACTTTTATAACATCTACAGCAAATCATAATTGGTATTTTAATAGTACTTATGGTGGTAAAGCATTTGCATATATTAAAAATTTCTATGTTGACTTTGCGGATGAAGGTCCAGAAAGTTAATAATTAAGTAAAAATAGTTATAGTGGAAATAATATGGGTTATAGAGAACGTAAAACGTTCTAAAGATTTTTATACAAAAAAATTTACTTTGCTATTAGCAGCATCTATTACTATGTGGAAAAGGTATCATCCTAACCATAAAACAGTAATATATGTAGATTTTATTACTTACAATCACTACCAAAAAACTCCTTTATTTGAATTATTTGATGAAGTAAGAATACTAGAATATGATGATAAAATTGATAGAGAAGTATTTTGGTCTAGTAGTAAAACTAAAATAATTAGTGAAACAAAAATCCCAATAGTAGTAGTAGATCATGATTTTTTAATATTCAAAAACATAGATGAATTATTAAATGATAAATTACTATATTCTTATAATGAAAGAGCAGACAATTGGTATCCAGATAAACATTGTAAATTTAATGAAAAATTAACAATACCAGTAGAGAGATTAATAAATGAAGCTGCAAATGTATCTTTATTTTATTTACCAGATCCTAAATTTGCTAATGAATATGCAAAACAAACTCTCCAAAATCATACAGAATTTACTGAAATGGGTATTGATAATACTAATT
>Ga0099849_1000953_pt1 | contig 13532 bp, 2 predicted proteins | sample CB_VirMetaG_4_FD_78177 | JGI IMG/M metagenome (GOLD analysis project Ga0099849, IMG submission 78177) | Freshwater to marine saline gradient viral communities from Chesapeake Bay - CB_1508_1M Viral MetaG | ecosystem: Environmental > Aquatic > Marine > Coastal | place: USA: Chesapeake Bay... | reverse complement strand
ATAACCATTGGTATCAGTATTGACAATTGCACCTGAGTCTTCACGAAACAGGTGCTTGTGTCCTTCAACTCTTTTCATATCAAGCAAGTGCAATAACTCTCAAATCTCTGAATCTAGGCGATTTTGCCTCATTGGTGCCACTCATAACAACTTTAATTCTAAATCCAACAAACTGCTCAAGTTGGTCGGCACTGAACTGATATTCAAAATATTCCCCATCTTTGCTTGATGGGATAAAGGAATCAGCTCTTCCACTATTCAGATTAACATCAATAACAGTGTCACCATAACCATCACTATCAGTATCCTTCAGATTATCATAACCAGGGAATAATTCAAATGTTTGCTCAACATCTGTAGAATCAGCTCTGAATAACTGATAAAGTACTCTAAAGTCTGCAGATGAGTGTCTGTAAGCGCCCAATACAACCTTGAGAGAGGTTGCTGGTTGTTCCAGGGATACCTGTCTGCTGACGTAGATTGAATTGTGTGGATCACCTTCAACAAGATTTACATTACCATCATTTACATAATCAGAAACAGGAGAATTCAATCTATTTCTTCCGCAAATGATAGCAGCGTTTTGTGTATCAATTACAGGAGAAAGATTGGGGTCTGTTGAATTCAAAGTCAATCCAATAGTGAATGATTTATTCTTAGGAAGATTTGTAAGTCTTTCAGTTTCATTTTCTTCAGAAGCAACCATTCTTGTGGTTTCCAAGTCATTGTCTTGGTTAATTTCAACAGATTCAAATCCTTGGTCAATGAAAGATACTTCAGATCCACTAGAACTAGTAGAAGAAACAGTTCTGATTTGAGCAGATATCGTGGTATTTTGACCTGGAGTAATTACATTAAATTGTGGGACAATCTTATTGAATTGAATGTTTCTTGTACCAGAAGCATTGTCGCCACCAACAGAATTTTCATTTGTGAAGCTCAACTGAGTATCTCCAGAAGTTCTGGATCCTCTGCTAATTTGTAAGTAATACCTATCACTATCTTTGGAAGATTTTAATGTTGCATCTGTTGGCATTGTGTGGTCAGTGTTAATCTTTGTTAGAGATATTCCATTTAATTCATATGGATATACTCTATCACCGATGGAGTGTGATCTTGCCAGTGACCCATCAACACCTCTGGTAGAAATGCCAATGGTTCCAGCGCCACCACTACCTGCGGTGATTCCACTATAATACATAATCTCACCATTCATCTTCAGATATCCACTACTTGTAGATATTCCCTCAAACGTTGCAAAGATTGAAGTATTTGCAACTGAAATAATAGTGCTAGTGATGCCAACTGCGGCGTCCAAAGTTGTTGGAATAGTATTTGGTTCGAGATTTGCCAACTTAATTACATTATTGTCGGCGTGCATACCGTGATTATATTGAGTAACCTCAAGCACTCTTCCATCATAAAGACTGCTGACAGTATTTGATGAAAGGATGTCTGTATTCGCATATGAAACAGCAGATGCTCCATCATAAACAACAAGGTCTTGACCAGAAGTTAACTCTTCACCTTGGACATTTGTCAAATACAATGTATCAAAACCATTCAGAGCACTTACTGTAATTTGTGCGCCTTTACCCTTAACAACGTTTGTAGTTGTGATTCCAAGCACATCGCCAATAACATATCCATTACCAACATTAGTAATAGTTGGATTACCTGTAAGTTGTCCGCTTGAGAAAGTTACAATTCCAGTTGCACCGGTGCCAGATCCAGTTATAGAGTAGAATGATACTCCAGTGAAAGTGCCATTGCTATATCCAGCACCAACTAAATTATTTGAAAGAGTGCTGATTCTGCCGCCAACTTGCTCAATGTAACCATGAGGTCCAGTAGCGGAAGTAGTATCACTTACCTTTCTGCCAACTTTCAAGACATTATTGAGAGTTGTTGTAGTTGTAATTCCAACTTTTAACTTTCTTGGTAATGTTCTTACAGGATTGCTAATCAGGTCAGATGATGCATCTTCTGTATCCAACGTTGGATTGTAGAAGTATGCTGTGCCAGTGTTTTGTACAAAGTCCGCTTTATAAAGCTTAAACTTCATATCTTCAAACTGGTTTGGAGTCCAGATAGTCCCATTTTGAGACTTAAAGAGACTTCCACCAAGATACTGTTTAGTTACAATAACGCTTTCCACATCTGGAAGAGTGGTTGTATTGATGGTTTTTTCGCCCATTCTACCAACCCAAACTTCGTAGTTATCTGAGAATGGTGAAAGTAAGACAATAGCATACTCAAATCCAGGTTGCAGATAAACAGGAGAAGGGAATTTTACATTTGTTGCTACAGTAGCATCAGTAGATGTTAAAATTTGTGATGGGTCAAGAGTAATTCTTGCAAAGTCATCAACCAATTGATTTGTTGGAGTTCCCAAATCAACAGTCCTTACTTCAACAGTTACTTTTTGACTTTCATCTTTATTGGCAAAGAAAATATCAACTGATGTTAGGAATGCACCTGTTTCATCAACAGTGAAAGTTTGTGCAAGAGGATCTCTAGGTCTTCTAGGTGGTGTAGGTCTTCTTCTTTCCTGTACTGGTGGACGTGGTGGCGGTGGTGGTGGGGGTGGTCTTCTTACAGTTACTCTAGTCTGTCTGTAAGTATCTACGATGCCATTTGTCTCATATGTAGTTTGACCTCTACTGATTAAAAGACTGCCAGGAAGTGGCTCTGTATTTGTAGAGCTTGATGTAAGTCTGAATGTCTTTGTGCCGTTTCTAAACCTTAATGGAGGTGGTGGAGACGCTAATGGATTTCTGAAGAAGAATGTGCCAGCAACATCACCAAATACATCAGTAACAACTCTAATATTAGATACTGTTGCCTGTGCTCCACTAGTAACACCAAGAAGAATCATTCCAACTGTAATGTATCCATTGAATCTACCAACAACTTCATCAGCCAAGGACTGAGTATCATAATTTAAAATTGTGGATGATTGTGAGTACGAAGTTGGAAGTGTAATACTTGTATTATATGGATTTACTGTGTAGGTTGTTGTTGGATTGTTGAAAGGACCAGTCTTATGGTTTGGCTGAATTGCTCTTGCAGAAAATACTCTGGTGCTGCCAATAAAACCATGTATAGTTTCACCAACTTCAAATACACCAGAAGACATTTCAATTTCAATAAGTTTTGGAATAACATCTATTCCACTAGTGCTGTCAAAGAATGGATAGAATCTAGTGACAGGTTTAAGACCATTTCCAGAAAATGCTACGTTTCTAGAGCGGATATATTCATCTGCTACACTGGAAATTCTAATAGTCTCAATGAAAGACCCATCAAAGTCTCCAGTAATTGATCTTTGACCACCATCAATATAAATGTTTCTTACCCAACTATCAGATGTTGGAGAAATTTCCACATTACCATTATATTCAATCATATTGAATGGATTGACATTTTCAACTCTAGATGCTAGAGGTTGCTCAATCCATCCCTTCTCCGAATATTTGAGGGTAATCAAGTCTCCTGTCTTTTGGACATTTGGATCTAAAAGTGCAAGATTTGATGAAAAATCAGCAGTCTCTACATTAATATCTGGATTGAGAGATACTTCTGGTTTGAATGAATAAAAGTCAATAGGAGTAATTAATTCCTCATTTGCACTATCAACATCTACTCTACTCAACTCCCTATCAAGTCTTGAAACATCCTTAAAGTCATCAACGAAGAAACCAGATTTAAATCTATCGAAACCATCAGCATCTCTAACTTGGAAAGTTTTAGTATCAAGTTCTAGAAGTGAGAGGGAAGTTAAAGTCTCAAGTGTAGAAACTCTATCATCAATCTTACCAATATCTCTCATTGTATATCTTCTATTATCAACGACGCTTATCTTTACATCGTCAGTATTATAGAGATATGCTGGATATTCAATGGTAGCAATATCCATTGCCTCTTCTACATTTGTAGGTAGCTTTGGATTGAGGGAAGAAACACCCTGAATAACACTGAAGTTGCCTAACTTATCTAAAACAACTTTATCAATTCTTGGAAGATAGAAATCGTATCCAATCAGAGAACTCTCGGATGGAGTTACAGCAGTTGTGGTAAAACTTCTGCTGCCATAATCAAATGGTGATGCTGATGATGAAGTAAATGGAGATACTCTTGGTCTAAAGTCCAGGGTATCAGATGCTCTTATTCCACTCGGTAGGATTGGAACGTCACGTGTAAATCTATCATCAGAGTAAGAATTTGCAGTGAATACATCACCACTATCACTTGTTGGGACAGTGTAGTAGTTAAAGATTACCAGAAGTTTGTGTGATGGCACATATCCATCATTCTTTCTTACAATTCTTGAGTAATCTAAGTAATCTTCTCTATGACCTTTATCTAAGGCATACTTATTAGTGATATTCTGATAGTTTCCTAAGGTAATAGTCTGAATAATTGAAGTAATATCAGACTCTTCAAAGTCAACTAACTCACCAACAGTAAAGGTTTTAGAGTTTAAATATACGTATTCAATTGATGTTGCAGAAGACCTAGTAACAATCTGTGCAATCGCACCGCTAGTCCTACCCTTTATCTTTTCACCAAGGATAGAATTAGTATCTAATGCAAGACCACTTGGAAACTGAAGAGAATCTAAGGATGGTAATGATGAGTTTAAAGATTCATAAACAGCAACAACATTAACTACATCGGGCACGTTGAGTGAGATTTCTTTATCTTCAACTCTAGTACCATAGTAGTAACTGGTAGTTAGTCCAGAGGTGCTTGTAGATACCCCAGAAGAAGTATTTAAAATTGATACCTTGTTACTTCTATTAAACTCTTTATTCTTACTCTTAATACCAATTTTCTTAACTGTGGTATTAACTACAACGTTACTCTGAGATGCTGTAAGACCTGTCAGAGTAATTTGAGTTCCTCCACCATCAAGAGTAAATTGGTCAGAAGAAAGATCTTCTATAGATCCATCACTATAAATTACAGAATACTTTTCAGCATCAAAACCATCAAACAGAGCACTTGTAATTCCCACTGAAGAAATTGGAATTACAAGAGATCCACTTGCATCAGTTGTTTCACCAGTAACTTGACTCGTTAAGACTAAGTTGGAATCTGCAAGGTCTACAGATGCTACGTTGTCCGATGAAATTTTGGAATAAAGACCACCTTTATTCTTAGCAAAAGGAATACCGACTGAGAATGTTGCAGTGGTAGTTGACCCTGGAAGTCCACCGTCACATACTCCAGTAACAGAACTTACTGAAGCAACGGTCATTGATGAACCATCAGATGCTACAGAAGAAACTCTGTTATATGTTTCTGTGCTAAGACCAGAAATTTGATATCTTAAGATTGTGCCAATCTTAACTCCTGAGAATGACTTTCCTGGAGAAGTTACGTTACCGCCAGTTGTGACAGTGATTGCATCTGCAACTCCAAATCCTTTTAAGTTGCTCTTCTGCAGGACAGTATCAGCAACAAAGTCTACAGAGTATCCAGAAAAAGTACTGGTGTCTTGATATACAGATTTTACATCTTCAATACCATAGACAATAGTGCTCTTAACAGACCTAGAGACTTCCGTTGTGCCATTAACTAAAAGTTGCTCACCGTCAATAAAAGTTCCTGAGGTTTGTCTTAGAGTAATGGTTGTGCCATTATCAATAGTAAAACCAGATGCACCACTACTTACGCCTTTAATGTATGAACCTACAGGTGCTTGTGCTGATGTTAACTCCTGATTTAATGTGAGCGATGTATAAGTTTGTACGTCAAACAAATACAAGTCCCACTCAGTCGTTGCTCCGCTATATGGGGCATCAGACAAGCTAAGTGAGTATAATCTTGCCTTTCCAACAAGAGTACCCGTTCCAGCAGTATTTGAAGACTTTCTTTGATTATAAAGATCTACAGTTTCTGTAGTCGTCGTAATCTTAGGTGTGCCAAATACATTATTAACTCTAATGAGAGTGCCAAACTCAAAAGGAACTAAAGAGTTTTCTACTGTTTGTGTATCTCTTGGTTTTTCTACATCAATGACAGTGGTGCTAATTGTTTCAATGTCATATCCTCTGACGTATGCCTTTCCAGGAGATATTTTTACAGATACAAGGTCTTCTGAAGGAGTGTTTCCTTGGTCAGTAATCTGACCTTCATTGAAAACACCTTCATTTGATATTCCGTCATTTAGTGATTCTTTGACTTCTACACCAAACTTACCTACAGAATAATCTCCAGATTCTTCGTAAGTTCTCTTAGCAAAGTAATCTCTAATCAAGTTATAGGATGATTTATCCTGCAACTTCTTAATTTCACCTTCATCAATTCTAATTAATTCTACGAAAGTCTTGTCAGTATAATCTGTTAGACTTTTCTTAGATAATGTTGCAGAAATCTTTAGTCTATCAGCACCAGGTGCTGCGTAATTAGAAAATCCTTTGGCATTATCATATAATGAAGATTCGTCTTTAGCAGTTACTAACTCTTCAAGTATTGTAAGACCAACTCTGTAAGATGGGGTGCCACTATATGCGTCAAGGATTATTCTGTCCTGAGACACATTCACAAAGGTGCCTCTGATAAAATAAACACCGTCTCCTATAGAAACTGAAGATCCTCTAGCACAAGCACTTTGTGATACTAGTGTAACTACACTTTCACCCTCACTTACCGTAGTGTTTCCGTATGTGAAAGCGTTTTCTGTAAGAAGCACTTCTCCATTAGTAAAGTATTCAACTGCATTATCACTTCCAGAATTCAAATACTTTACAAAGAGAGTTGGCGAATCAATTCCATCTACTTCAGAAACTGCTGAATATCTATCAACTACAGCAACTATTCCTGATGTCTCTCCTCTAAGACGCTTCCCAACCAAACTAGATGCATAGGCAGAAACACTAATACCTAAGTGCTCTTCATTTATCTTTACTGAGTAGTATTCGGAGTCATAATTAACATTTCCAGGGATCACCATTGACCCCTCTTTAAACATATGACTACCGAAAGACTCTATTTGGTCTTGCAGTATCGACTGTAGAGTAGTTAACTCTCTAGCCTGGATTGGAAATCCTGGTTTAAATAAAACCCGATAAAAATTATTCTCCTTATCAAAATCGTCATAATATGGATTTATATTGAGATTCGTTTTCTGTGGCATTTTTTAAAATTCCAGGATAATTTTAACGTCTTCTTTTTGTCTAGAATTTCTTGATATCAAGGGACGGTTATCGAGATAAATGATATCTCCTGACCCTTTATTTATCTCAGGTGAAGCAATCCCATTTGTAAACTGTGCTCCAAGAGAAATAAGTTTTGTTCCTGTTGGATTTGTGCTTATTCCTGAGAAAGCAGTGTCAATAGAACCTGAGAAACCTCCAGTGCCAGTTACAGCATTTGCTGATGAAGCAAAGTCTAGAACCTTAGACAAGGTTGATACTCCAACATAATCTACAGTGTCAAAGTCAGTCTGATTTAAGAATAATGTCCTATCTTGGAAATACTTAAGGACATTTGTTTCTGTATCATATGAGGAAACAAACGCTTTAGCTTTAGCAGTCTCTCCAGTAATAGTTTGACTTACTCTTTCTCCAATTGAAACTGACCCAGTTACTGATGAAAACTTAATTGCTCCCAAAGAGGAAAATTCGTTTTCATCATATATTGCGGTAGAACCAAATGAAGTTGGATTCTTAACGATTCCAATTTGAGCAAAACTTGTGTCTACTGGGAAATCTCTTGTAGAGTCGTCAAATCTTGCGTAGACTAAAACCTTATCAGCACCAAGCTCTTTGTAGATATCATAACCGTGACCCTTTGATGGTGGGATAATAACAATCAACTCTGCCTTTGTGCTAGAGTTTGTGTTAATCGACCCCAAATCAACGATACCGTAAGTATATCCTTTTCCACCAGAAGAAACAATAGCGTCTGTAATTTGACCAGAACTATTGACCTCTACAACAACTTTTGCACCACTACCATCCCCAAGAATATCTACTTCGTGAGATCCTTGAGAATATCCAGCACCCCGTGCCTCAATGTATACTTTTTTTATCTGATTCTCATTTACATCCGAGTTGGCATTAGATCTGACTGCTGATATTTGGGAGTTTGATGAGGTATTCCAATCACTCGGAAGAGCAATATATTCTGTAGAGTCAAACTTAATAATATCACTTGGAGATACTGAAAAAAGATACTTCCAGGTGTATCCATCAGCACTGCTTCCTGCACTGGAAGGTTCTAAATCTGTGAATGTTGGTTCATCTACAGAAGCGTTTCCAGTTGTATTAATTCCAGACGACCCATTATCCAAACAAGTATATACCTTATACTCACTATTCATCACATAATAGTTTGAATCATAAAGTCTTGATGCTTTAGACACCGCAGACAGATTGGACAAACTATAATCATGACGATACATATCGTATTTTGTACCCCTAACCCAATCAACTCTTCTAACAACACGTCTGGCATTACTAGAAGTTACCTTCTTGCCAAACATCATTGCATCACCTACAAAATTTGTGTAGTCGATATTGTCAGTTGGATTTGGCGTATTTGAATCCCAGTTGGTATTTCTGCCATATCCAGATGTGGTTGGATTCGCCAATCCTACAAAAACATAATATGAGTTAGAGGTATTAGAAACGGAGTCTATAAAATTAGCCGCATTTAATATTCTAAACTGATCTGTTACAATTGCCGCCATCGTAAATAGCTTTTTTCTATATTTATAACTATCCTAGGTCCTTACTCAAACTTCCATTATTCCTCAAACCATATCCTCTTCTTTGAATCGATGGGAATGTTGACAATCCAGAATCAATTGTAAGACCAGTTACACCTATAGAAATTGGCGAATCACTTCTTGTAAATCCAGAAAGTCTTCCCCAAGAAAAACTTCCAACATTTACACCAGAGGTAGAAACTCCTGTAGTATCTGTGGTTGAAAGAATATTTACAGTTACATCAGCGACTGCACCACCAGAACCGAGAGGAAGATTCAAAGCGTGAATTTTGTAGATATTGTCTATAAATGTTGTGCCAATACCAACGGTAAATGTATCATTATTGTCAATAGAAGTTACGCCATTTCCAACGTGTGTATTTGAAATCAGAATTGGATATCCAGTATCAAGACCAACAAAAGAATCTGCACTTAAGAAAAACTTAATTGCCAAGTCTGTGCCAATACCAGAAACTGTAGAAATACCAGTTACAATGCCAGAGAATCCATTTACGGTTGTGATGTTTGTGATATTTTCATAAGATACATTTGATGTTGGCGCAAGAACCTGAGGTGGATTTGTAGTTGTATACCCAAATCCTGGATTGGTAATCGTTACTGAAGCAATGCTCCCAGAAGTTATAGTCGCGGTTGCAGTCGCAGTTGTACCAACTCCAACACCAACTGATTTTGGTGCAGCAATAGAAAGTGAAACAGATGCGCCAGTATATCCAGATCCACCATTTCCAATAGTCAAAGAACTAATGGTGCCTGCAGCAGATACTACGGCAGTAATAGCGGCAGCAACTGGGTCACCTCCATTGACAATCAAACCATCGACATCTGCAATAACAATAGAAGATTCATTTTCCTCATAGTTGAAGAAATAAGCATCATCAACAAATAATTCAGTATCTGTGGTTGAAAAATCACTGATGACTCTCGCTGTTGGATATACTTGTGCCTCAATGGAATCTCTTGACTTGTAAACTAACTCACCAGCAATATTCAAATCAACTTTCTGTTTAGTCCAACTCAATGGCTTATAGTTGGTTTCATCAATTCCAACTCCACTATACATATTTGTTTCAATCTTGTCGGAAGCTTCAATGTTGTAGATAGTTCTTGGATCTTGAGCGACTGTAGATTGAATATTGTTATTCTTGGAAATCTCTACGATATCACCAACCTTCAAGGTTTCAATAACATTTACTGAGAAACTATCAACACCTCTAGTCCCTCTGTAGAAGAAGATTGAAATCTTGTCTTCTGGGTCTGGAGCTTCATTGAATACAAAGGATGTGCCTCCCTCAAATCTGTAATGAATTCCTGGTTCCTGTATTACACCATTTACAAAGATGAGAAGGATTGCATTGATATCGATTTCAGCAGACTCTGGATCTTCGAGGTCTACCTCAAAACTCAGTAACTCATTATTGTAGTAAAGTGGGAATCTGGTTTTAGTTCCATTTTGAAGGTCAGCAATAGAATCAATAAAATCCAATTCTCCGAATTGCCACGATGAGAATGAATCTGTAAAGGTATCTACTACAGTCAACTCAAAATCGACGGATGCAGATGCAAGGTTTCTATGTGTTACAAGACCAACAGGTTTGAATACGTCACCCTTTCTAAATCCATATCCTGGTCTTGTTATCTTGAATGAAGAAACTTCAAATAAAGTAGATCCGATACCGACGCTTGTGGATGCTGCTCCAACCTCAAGAGACATAAGTAAACCAGTACCAGTATCAGTGGTTGCACCAATACCCAATCTTGATACGCCAACTACTTCAAGATTTTCATAAGATGGTTCTGAAACGTGTATTTGTGGATTCGTGTATCCTGTGCCACCCGACCCAACAGTGAATGCCAGTGTGCCACCAGCTCCTACCGTTGCTGTAATAGAAGCAACATCACCAACGTGTCCAGATTCAAATACGCTAACACCAATAGAAACAATTCCATTATATCCAGACCCAACAATATCAGTAGTTCCAAGTCCAACTGATACAATAGATCCTCCAGCACCAACAACAGCAGTCACCGCTGCTCCTACAAGAGGAGCAAATCCAAGACCAGACGTTGAACCAAGAGAAACAATAATTCCACCTCTGGGAAGTTGATTAGCATTTACATCGTAATCAGATAATACCAAATCTCCACTATTGTCAGTTATTCCAGTAAATACAATACTTGTTATACCAACACTTTCACTGAAGTCATAGTTATTACCAAGGTTGTTTGACGTAGTTGGAGTTTGGAAAATATCATTTATGAAGACAACACCACTTCCAGTTTCAATACCAGTTGTATTTGCACCACCAACACTCATCGTATAAGTAGCGCCAATTCCGGTGAAGTTTTTAGAAATGTTATCGTAAATTTTATTAGTTGTATAATCATTTCTGAGATAAACTCTTCCACCAAAGGATGCCTTTGGATATGGAAGATTGCTGGAGTCTAAGTTTTCGCCACTATTTCCTCTTGGAGGATCTGTGAAGTGAATGTTGCTTCCAACGATATTAAATGCTCCAACATAAACATCCGCATCTCTTCCATCATTATGAGTTGAAGCTGATGTACCAACAAATCCCCTAACACCCTTAACAAGATTAAATGTGCCAATACCTGTAATAGGTCCACTATTTGTAGTTCCTACACCTACAGCAGCAACCTTCACATATTCATCTTCAATCTTAAGAATATCTCCTGGTAAGATGGATGAGATACCAGACAATGCAATATAATTTGTTGCAATACCAATCGATCCACCATTATTTTCTAATGTTTCAGTAATCAGTGAATATGCAATTGGACTTTGGACAACACCATTGATTGAAATGATGCTCTTCTCCATCTTCTTAAACATTTCAAGAGTATGAGCATTTCCATCACCAGTAGAACTGAAAGTAATAGCAGTACCAGCACTAGCATTTGATTTACTAGTTGCTAATCTAAATTGAGTGGAATTTAATCTAATTGCAAAGACTGTAGTTCCTATTCCGACACTAGTGTTAGAATCAACAATAGGATTTACGGTAACTCCATCAAAGGATGATGCTGCATTATATGTAAGTCTTTCTCCAGTCTTGAAGAAGTGGTCTGCTATCGTAAATGTGCCAGTGCCAGGGTTTAAAATATTGGTGTCAGATGGATTAAATGTCTTCTGGAAGATTGGGACTTTATTATGCTTCAGGGTAAATTCAGTCTTATTGACACGGTTTCCATTGATTGAATCATATCCAGAAACAACTAGAGATTCTCTAACACTACCATAAGATAAGTCTAATGGGACGTTATCCAAATCACTTTCGGTTTGAATAAATTCACTGAATGCTTGAATGGATATTACGTCAGTAATACCAGAATCTGGATGGAAGTTTAATACTAGATTTGATCCATCAAACTTAGACCCAAAAGTGCCAATTCCAACATCATTCGCTACAGAAAGGAATGGATATTGTAAAGTGTAGGTATCAGTATCATCATGTACTACCAATACTTGGTGTAAAGCAGAGGTGTTACCATATCCAACTTTAATCAAGGATTTGATGGAGGTAACATCAGATTTCGCTACACTGAAGATGGTGGAGATGCCAGAAGCATTGATAAAATCACTGTGCAGTCTAACAGTTGTCTCACTTCCTTCTGGTTGACCATTACTCAGGAATCTGTATGTGCCAATACCAGCAGCAGTTGTGCCAAAACCAACGACTTTAGAGCGAACTAATACCGAATTAGAATCAGTATTTTCGAAGTCAATTGATATTACTCCAGAATCTATAGATGAAGTGAAAGTTCCTATAAATCTTGTTGACGCTTCACGTGAAATATTGTTATCCAAATAGTATTCTGAAACAAACGTATCTGTGCCATTGTGGTCAACAAACAATTCAACATAGTTGACTTCATTGGTAGTCAAGTTTTCTACTTCAGCATTAACAAAGAATGCCTCAGAAGAATTTGTTGTAGCACTGATAAGTGTTGACGTGTTGCCAGCACCAACAGATATATTAGATCCAGTAAGATTTACAAATCCTACAGTTGCTGTACCTATTCCAGCAATATTCGAAGCAAAGTTATTTCTTAAAATCTTAATGTCATAATCTGAACTAAATTGCTCAGTTGGAGTAAATCTCAGAGTTAATGCACCAAATTCTGAAATGTTTCCAGAAATTTCTGCAACCTTATCTGAAGTATTGAAAAGATTTCCCCTTTCAAAGGTTATAATGTCTCCACTTATCGAAGAAAGTGTAAATATCTCACTCAGTTGTCTCTCTGTGCTATCTGGATTGATTACTTGAATGAGGAATCTACTCAATCCATCATTGATATTATAATTCAAAATGTCAACATAAAGGTCAGCATCACCTTCGTTAGAGAATTGTGAGTTTATATTGTCTATGGGAAGAACTCTATTACTCAAGCACTTAATATAATCTGTAAGTTTCTTATTTTGAAGTTTAAGGAACTTAGACTTCGTTTGTTGACCAAAAGATAATGTGTCTATATCAATCGCTAAATCAAAGTCATTGATAGTGTCAACTCTTTCTTCCGAAACTACGTCAACAAGTGCAAATGTAGTTGAGGATGATGTTGAGGCTGCTCCAGCATTGACAGATCTTACTATTTCAGTATCTGCAAAGTTTTTGAGTCCGGAAGTGTGGAGAAGGCGATTGACTGGATTAACAAGATCTTCATATTCAATAGGACTCTTAATTGTATATGAAAGATTTTGGAAATAATCATTATCTGGTATTACCTGATAGTCTTGATTAAGTTTTCCAGTATCATCTGCCCAACCAAGATT
>Ga0099849_1000950_pt1 | contig 13545 bp, 15 predicted proteins | sample CB_VirMetaG_4_FD_78177 | JGI IMG/M metagenome (GOLD analysis project Ga0099849, IMG submission 78177) | Freshwater to marine saline gradient viral communities from Chesapeake Bay - CB_1508_1M Viral MetaG | ecosystem: Environmental > Aquatic > Marine > Coastal | place: USA: Chesapeake Bay... | reverse complement strand
GTCCTCGTAGTGAGTGATAGAGTTGATTTTCTTAAGAGAAGTGCAGCACTTGTAGGAGAAAACGCAATTTGCGTAACAGGAGATGTTCCACACGAAGAAAGAGGCGACATGATAAAAGAAATATTTACTACAAAAGATATACTGTTTGGAACACAAAGTATATTTTCGGAAGGTATTTCAGTAGATTGTCTTAGCTGTTTAATTCTAGGGACACCGATAAATAACGAGCCTCTACTAACACAGTTAGTTGGTAGAGTTATAAGATTAAACGAAGGCAAACCTCAACCAGTTATTGTGGATATACACCTCGAAGGTCGTACAGCTAGAAAGCAGGCAGGTGCGAGAATGGGGTATTACATGAAACAAGGCTACGAAGTTGCCTATCTATAGGACTGAAAAATAGTTCTTGACAAAAGGTTAGATTTTTGATATAATGTTACTCTATGATTGGAAAAAGATAAAGAAAGAAAGCGATGGAAACGTCAAAGATATTATGACGATCCTACACATTTTGACATATAAACTGCCTCCAGTTAATAGGCACGACAGAATATTCAAGTTCTGGCAAAAGAGTTTTCATGGAAATAGTTTCCTTGTAAACCCCGAGCCTTTGTTTATTCAAAGAAGGAGATATTCGGATAGCGAAATTGTACAATACGCAGGTATCGCGTCTTTACGCAACTATTACGAATATCAAAAAACAAAAGATACCACTCTAGACTTCTTATACTTCGGTAGGGAAGACATAATAGAAAGCAACAGATTACTTTGGCTAGAAGGGGATCGTATTCACTTCAAGTTTGAAGAAATCACAAAAGGAGAAATGACATGGCAATAAGTTTTAATCAAGCCAAGGGCGAAGCCCAAAAAAACAAAATCGATAGCTACCAATACGTAGAAGGCGATAATAAAGTAAGACTAGTCGGAGACATGCTACCAAGATATGTTTACTGGCTAAAAGGAGAAAACGGTAAGAATTTACCTTTCGAGTGTTTGTCGTTCGATAGAAACACAGAAGCATTTACTAATCAAGAAAAAGACTGGGTAAGGGAGTATCACCCTGAGCTTAAGTGTGGATGGTCATACGCTATTCAATGTATTCATGATGGTAAAGTCAAAGTCTTAAACCTCAAGAAGAAACTACTAGAACAAGTAATGGTAGCCGCGGAAGACCTCGGAGACCCAACCGACCCTGAAACTGGGTGGGATGTATGCTTCAAAAGAGTAAAGACTGGGCCAATGGCTTACAATGTTGAGTATCAATTACAAGCTCTCAAATGCAAACCAAGACCTTTAACTGATGATGAACAAGCATTAGTAAAAGATCTTAAATCAATGGACGAGATCTTAACAAGACCAACTCCAGACGCTCAAAAAGAATTACTTGATAGATTAAGAGAAGGTGCGGATAACTCTAAACCTGATGAGTCTATTAGTGATGAATTTGACATTAGCTAGGAGCAATTATGATTACAGTAGGAGATAAATTCCCCGCATTTAGTTTGCAGGGAGTAAATTCAAACAATACCATAGAACCAGTAGAAGTTCTAGAACATTATGAACCTCTAAAAAGAAACTGGAGTGTTATATACTTTTATCCAAAAGACTTTACATTCATCTGCCCGACAGAGATTGCAGGTATGGATAACTTAGTAGATGAGGCAACAGTAGTTGGTATTAGCGGTGACAATGAGTTTTGTAAATTAGCTTGGAAAAATTCCAATGTAATAATTCAAAATATTAGACATTCACTTGCTGCTGACTGTGGTCTAAAGCTATCTCGTGAATTAGGAATAGTAAACGAGGAAGAAGGAGTGTGTTATAGAGCAACCTTTATTATAGATGCAGAAAGAACAGTACAGCATGTATCTGTTAATGCTCTTGACACAGGTAGAAACCAACACGAAGTTCTTAGAACTTTACGAGCATTGAAAGCAGGTGGACTGACTGGATGTGCTTGGGAACCTGAGGACGACTTTGTAGTATGATATTATTTACAGCAGACTGGCATATCAAGTTAGGGCAGAAAAATGTTCCAATGGCTTGGGCGTGTGCTAGATATAAAATGTTCTTCGAACAAATAGAAGATGCTGTAGAGAAACATGATGTTACATTACATATCATAGGTGGGGACTTGTTTGATCGAGTCCCTTCTATGGATGAACTTACTTTGTATTTTGATTTTGTAAAAAATACAAAAGTAGAAACAATTATTTATGATGGCAACCACGAAGCAACTAGAAAGCATAAGACATTTTTTGATAACTTAATAAAAGTTACAAATCAACTTAACCCTCTAGTCACAGTTATTACTGAAACGCATTATCAAGATAATTGGTGTATATTACCATATGCAGATCTACACAGAAAGAATAGTATAGAAGATATTGATGCAGAAGTACTATTTACTCATGTAAGAGGAGAGATACCTCCACATGTAGTACCTGAAGTAGAATTAGAAAGATTTGATAAGTTTAAAACGGTTTATTCAGGAGACTTACATGCTCACGAGAATACTCAACGAAATATTGTGTATCCTGGAAGCCCTATGACAACATCATTTCACAGAAATATTGTCAAGACTGGATATTTAGTTATAGATACTGATATGGAATGGACTTGGCATGAGTTTGATCTACCACAGTTAATTAGAAAAACTGTTGTTAGTGAAGACGAAATGGTACAAACAGACTTTCATCATACTATCTATGAGATAGAAGGTGATGTATCTGATCTAAGCAATATAAAGAATAGCGAGTTGCTAGATAAAAAAGTTATAAAAAGAAAAACAGAGGCGACTCTAGTATTAGACAAAGAAATGTCTATAGAGGAGGAACTTAATGAATATTTAAGTTATATACTAGAGTTAAACGAGGACAAAGTTAAAAATATTTTAGGAGTGTTTAGTGATTACGCTAAAGAAGTTGCAGTGGAGTAATTGTTTTAGTTATGGTTCAGATAATGAATTAGACTTAACAGAAAGTATAGTTACACAGTTAGTTGGTACAAATGGTACTGGTAAATCCTCTATACCTCTTATTTTAGAGGAAGTTCTTTTCAATAAAAACTCGAAAGGAATTAAAAAAGCAGACATACCAAATCGTGAAGTCAATAATGGCTATGATATATCTTTGTCTTTTGATGTAGTAGAAGATGAGTATAAAATAGACGTAGTTCGTAGGGGTAATATAAAAGTAAAACTTTATAAAAATGGAGAAGATATATCCAGCCATACAGCTACAAATACTTATAAAACAGTAGAAGAAGTTATTGGAATAGATCATAAAACTTTTTCACAAATTGTGTATCAAAATACTAATGCTTCACTTCAGTTCTTGACTGCCACAGACACTAACAGAAAAAGGTTTTTGATTGATTTACTTCAGTTAAATAAGTATGTAGAGTACTTTGAAGTATTCAAAGATCTTGCTAGAAGCTCTGGAGCAGATGCATCTCGACTGCAAGGTAAAATTGACACAATCGTAAAATGGTTGTCAGACAATAAAATGGATGACACATCACTATTATCGAAGATCGACTTACCATTTCAGTCGGAAGAGAATGAGAAAACTTTACGTTCTCTTATGAGAGAATATGAAAATATCTCCGAAATTAATAAAAAAATTAATAAAAATAATTTTACAAAGACACAACTAGATGAAATTGATCTTGATTTTTATAAAAAGAAATTAGTAGATAATCCAAAGGATATAAATGTATCTCCTCTACAAAAAGATATTACTCTTTCAAAGTATAAAGTAAAAGAACATACTGATTCTTACAATGAATATAGCACTCTAAAAGGAGAGTGTCCTACTTGTCACCAAGATATTGACGAAGACTTCGTACAAGAAAAGATCGAATATCATAGTACAAGAATTACTCATTATCAAGAATTAGTGGAAAAACTAGTTGCTGAAAAAGATGAAGGAGACAAGGTTAATAAGATTCGTTTAGTTTCAAAAAGACGTGTAGAAGATTGGGAAGATCTATTCAGAGATTTAGATAATTCTTTGCCTCTAGAAGTATTAGATGAAGCTGAGTTAGTTAGTAAAATAAATTTATTAAAGTCTGAAATAAAAGAAGAAAGAGATAAACTTCAAGAAGTTATAAAACAAAACGAAATGGTAGAAAGACATAATACTCGTATGTCAATCATTGAAGAACAGCAAGATGATTTTGAAAAACAACTCAAAGAACTTACAGAAGAATTATCGACAATAGAAGAAAGATTAGGTCATATAGAGATTCTAAAGAAAGCATTTAGTACAAATGGACTACTTGCATATAAAATAGAAAATTTAGTAAAAGACTTAGAAGAACTTACGAATGAGTACTTAGCAGAACTATCAGACGGTAGATTTAGTCTGGAGTTTGTAGTGCTAAATGATAAATTAAATGTAGAGATAGACGACAACGGTAAACCAGTAGATATTCTAGCACTAAGTGCGGGAGAACTTGCAAGAGTTAATACTTCCACACTGTTAGCAATCAGAAAACTAATGAGTAGTATATCGAAGTCACAAATAAACGTACTATTCCTAGACGAAGTAACCAATGTGTTAGATGAACTAGGAAAGGAAAAACTAGTAGAGATTTTACTAAGAGAGGAAAATTTGAATACTTATATAGTATCACATGGTTGGACACACCCACTATTGTCCAAGATAGAAGTAGTAAAAGAAGATAAGATTAGTCATTTAGATGGTTAATCCAAGACAAAAAGGTATTCGTGGAGAACAGCAAGTAATAGCTATTCTTGACAGAGTAACTAAAGAAAAATGGGAACAAACTCCAGGGTCTGGTAGTGGTAAGATTAAAGGAGATTTAAGAGTTCACGGAAAACACAATATATTTTGTGTTGAAGTAAAGTTTTACAAGCATGTAGGATTTGACTCAAAGATATACACTCAAAAAAGTAATAACTTATTTAAGTGGTGGAGTAAAATTTGTAAACAAGCACAACAAATGAAACAAGAGCCTCTCTTGATCTTTAGAGAGAATCATGGTAAGTTTTTTGTTGCAACTACACGCAAACCAAAGAAAACATTAAGATATATGCATATTGCCTGGCTGGGTGCTTATATTCTTATCTTAGAAGACTGGCTAGATAAAGAGGAGATAAAATTTACAAATGGCAATTTCGTTCTCAAGCCTTGGGAACCCAGCTCCGATTGGGAACTTGCTGATAGTTGATGGTCTTAATATTGCATTTAGATGGAAACATCAAGGTGTAGTAGACTTCAAATATGATTATGCTAGAACAGTAGAAAGTTTAGCAAAGTCATATAATGCAGGTACAATCATAATTACTGCTGATGGCGGTAGTAGTTACAGAAAAGCTATATTCCCTGAGTATAAGGCAAATCGTAAAGAAAAATATGCAGAACAAACTCCTCAAGAAGAAAAAGAGTTTGAAATGTTTATGGCAGAGTTTAGTAATACACTAACTCTATTAAAGAAAAAACATACAGTCCTACAATTCAAAGGAGTTGAGGCTGATGATATAGCAGCATACATTAGTATGAATCTAGATAAGTTTAATTTTGATGAATGTTGGATGATCTCATCTGATAGAGACTGGGATTTACTTATCAATGACAAAGTCTCAAGATTCAGTACTGTTACTAGAAAAGAAACAACAGTACATAATTGGGACGAACATTATGACTTTGAAATCGAAGATTATATTACATTCAAATGTCTGACTGGCGATAAAGGGGACAATGTACCAGGTATTCCTGGAGTTGGCCCAAAGCGCGCAGTTCAATTAATGGAACAATATGGAACAGTATTCGATATCTATGATGCATGTCCAATCGATGGAAAGTATAAATATATTGAATCACTAAATGAAAACGCAGAGCAACTTCTAGTAAATGTAGAGTTAATGGACTTAGTTACGTACTCAGAAGAAGCAATCGGCAAAGATAATATAGAAATTATAAACAAGGAAATAGAGGAGAGACGTAGAAATGGTGAAAGTTGATTATAGTAAGGATAAGCTTCTTACTGACTTTAGTAAAAAGACCCTACAAGATCGATATCTAGTAGGAGACGAAAAGAGTCCTCAAGAAGGTTTTGCACGAGCTGCAGAAGCTTTCTGTGACGACCAAGACCACGCACAGCGTATTTATGACTATGCCAGTAATCTCTGGTTTATGTTTGCTACACCTGTGTTATCAAATGGTGGAACTAAAAGAGGTCTACCAATTAGTTGTTTTCTTAATTATGTAGAAGACAGCAGAGAAGGAATTACAGGACATTACACTGAAAACGCATATCTATCATCAATGGGTGGTGGAATCGGCGGCGGGTGGAGCGATGTCCGTGCCCAGGGCACAAAGACGTCGAAAGGCTCAGAGTCCACAGGTGTAATTCCATTTATGAAAGTTGTAGATGCAGAGATGCTTGCATTCTCACAAGGCGTAACTAGACGAGGTAGTTATGCTTCTTATCTACATATTAGTCACCCTGAAATAGAGGAGTTTTTAGATGTTAGAAAACCTACCGGCGGTGATGTTAATCGTAAGTGCATTAATCTTCATCATGGAATAGTAATTTCAGATAAGTTTATGGAAATTATACACAGAGCTACTAAAGAGAACGACTTTGATGACAGTTGGGAACTTATTGATCCTCACAGTGGAGAAGTTACAAAAGTAGTCAGTGCAAGAACACTTTGGGTAAAATTATTACAAAACAGAATGGAAACGGGAGAACCATACTTAATGTTTGAAGATGCCGTACAGGCAGACTTGCCCGAGTTTCAACAAAGAAAAGGACTGAAAGTAAATCATTCTAATCTTTGTTCTGAAATCACTCTTGCAACAAATGAAGAAAGAACAGCAGTTTGTTGCCTTTCAAGTGTAAATTTAGAGTATTATGACGAGTGGAAAAATCACCCAGCATTTATACCTGATCTTATACGCTTTTTAGATAACGTACTTACTTATTTCATCGCCAACGCCCCTACAGAATTAGAACGAGCTCGATACAGTGCAGAAAGAGAGAGAAGTATTGGTCTCGGTGCTATGGGGTTTCATGCCTACTTACAGAAGAATGGTATTCCGTTTGAAGGAGCAATGGCACAAAGTGCAAACTTAGAGATGTTTAAACATATAAAAACTCAAGCACAGGCAGAAACAGAAAGACTTGCAGTAGAAAAAGGTGCATGTCCAGACGATGATACATGTTCAGTTAGAAATGCTCATCTTCTTGCAATAGCGCCAAATGCTTCAAGCAGTATTATTTGTGGAAACACATCACCAAGTATAGAACCTTTTAGAGCAAATGCCTTTACGCAGAAAACTAAGTCTGGATCTTACTTAATGAAAAACAAATTTTTAGAAGAAGTACTAGAAAAATACGGTCAGAATATAGACTCTACTTGGACTAGTATTATTACTAACAAAGGAAGCTGTCAGCATTTGGACTTTTTAACTGAAGAAGAAAAAGAAATATTTAAGACAGCAGTAGAAATCAATCAGGCATGGGTAGTAGAACACGCAAGTATGAGACAGCAGTATGTTTGTCAATCACAGAGTGTAAACTTGTTCTTTCCACCTGATGTAAACAAAGCGGATTTGCATAACATTCATATGCTAGCATGGGCGAAGAATATGAAAACGCTTTATTATTTACGAAGTGAAGCGATCAGTCGTGCAGATAATGTATCAAATAAAGTAAAAAGAGAGATAATCTTTGAGCAATCAGATTGTCTAAGTTGTGAGGGATAAAATGAATTTACTAGAGGAAAGAGATTATTATAAGCCTTTTAGTTATCCATGGGCGTTTGAGTTCTATAAAAGACAACAGCAAATGCATTGGCTTCCTGATGAAGTACCACTACAAGATGATATAAAGGACTATAAAGAAAAACTTACACCAGCAAATAGAGCATTGGTAGATAATATCTTCCGATTCTTTACACAAGCTGATGTAGATGTATGTTGTGGATATGCAAAGCATTATCTACCAACATTCAAGCAACCAGAGATAAGAATGATGCTTGTTAGTTATGCTGCAATGGAAGCAGTACACCAAGAAGCATATTCTTTACTATTGGAGACGTTAGGAAAGTCAGAAGATGAGTACAAAGCGTTTACAGAGATACAAGCAATGGCGGAGAAACACGAGTACTTAACTGATTTTAATATGAGAGATAAGTATGAGATGGCTAAAACAATGGCTGTCTATAGTGGTTTTACAGAAGGAGTACAGCTATTTAGTAGTTTTGCTATTCTGTTAAACTTTCCTCGCCACAATTTAATGAAAGGCATGGGGCAGATTGTCACATGGTCTATCAGAGACGAAACTCTACATGTAGAGGGAATGTCTAAACTATTTCGTACATTTATACAAGAGAACCCTGAAATATGGAACGATAGATTAAAGTATGAAGTATATTGTGCAGCAGAACGAGTAGTGGAACTAGAAGATAGATTCATTGACGTCTGCTTTGAGAACGCAGAGATTGAAGGTCTTACAGCAACCGAAGTAAAAGAGTACATTCGTTATATTGCTGATAGAAGATTACTAGGATTAGGTATGAAAGCAATTTTTCATAGTACTGATAATCCTTTGCCTTGGTTAGACCAGCAGATCAATGCCGTTGAGCATACCAACTTTTTTGAAAACCGTGCTACTGAGTATGCTAAGGCTAGTACACAAGGAAATTGGCAAGATATTTTTAAATAAGGAGAAAATTATGTCGACAGAAGAAAATAATCCACAAGTAGGACAACAGGAAGAGCCTGTATTAGTACTTGACGATAAAAAATACGTTATTTCTGAATTAAGTGATGAAGCAAAATACATAGTCGCTTGTTTGAATAGTTTGAGTGCAAAACAACAAAACTTTCAAATGGAGTTAGACCAAGTAAGAGTTGCGTCAGAGGGGATGACAGCTAGATTAAAAGAAGCTGTAGAGAATCCACCAGAGGAAGTAGTACCTGAAGAGGTAGAATAAATAAAGGGGCTTTATGCCCCTTTTTCTTTTAGTATAATATCTATTATTTCCCAATTATCTTTGGGAGTGCCTAAATTCTGATAGGCACATTTAAATTCTTTATTTTTATTCCGTATAATAAGTGCATCTTCTACTCTAGGTTCATTGATCAATTTTGTACATGCATGTCTAGAAAGTAGTTGAGTATCATGTATATCACTATATCTATGAAAGATTGAATCCCCTTCATTTTGGATTTCTTCAGATACAATTATTGGATTCACATTACTATAAACCGTAGCGGGTGTTTCGCTAGCCTGACAAGTTACACGTTCAAGTACCCAGTCGCTGTTCGAAGCTTCTTCGTATTTATAGATAATATTTTTTATTTTTCCAAATAGACATGTACTTATGAAATTTTTCGTATGACTGTGAAGGTTCTTTGTCGGATTTGGAATAAGGTGAGAATGAAAGTTTAGTTCATAACCTTTCATATATAATTTGATGAACCCTAACCCATGTTGCCATGGATCTTTCATACAATTTTCTTTCAAAAAATCAATTTTCATTTTTAATATTTTCGTATAGTTTTATAAAGTCTGTGAGAAGCATTGGATAATGCCATTTTCCAGTTTTATACTTAGTATCCTTTCTTGCAAAGGTTTGATCTATTTTCCATAAGTATTCAGAATGTTTAGTACATTTCCAACCATTATCCCATTCATCTCTAAGCATAGGACATAGTTTGTATCTTATTATTTTTTCTGGAAAGTAATAACGAAATGTAGCTTTGTTAAATTCAGGAATATATGAGAATATTCTAGTAGTGGGTAAAATTGTAATATCAAGATTGATCTTTTCTGATAATTCGTGCAATCTTTTTCCAAGTGTTTCAGTAACTTCTCCCACAAATATAATATCTACATCCGAATCAGTTTTAAAAGGGAAGCTAGACCATATGTATATTTCATAATCAGAAAAAGTGCGGAAAAGATCCGCACTCTCAATTAATTCTTTTATATTATGAACCTGCTTTCGCTGTATGTACATATATATCTATAGCTTGATCTACTAAAGTAACTATATTAGAATCATCTTGATTTGCTCTCAATTCAATTTTAACATTACCATTATGTAGTCGGGCTTCTTTATCTACTAAACTATTTGAGGTATTACTAGTAATTAACTGAAGCTGGGCGGAAGAGTTTCCACTACTACTTGTATTGTACCAAAAGCTAGTGAAGTTATAACCTGTTTGAGGACTAAATTCTACTACTGTGCTTGCTGCAGTATCTGCAGAGGTATGTGTAAGATGGCTGTTGTTCGAGAAACGAGCTCGAGCTTTAATAGAAGTATCTGGATTACTATAACTATTGTTTTCTACAACATCTACTCCATTATAAAATACTATTCTAATTTGCAAAGTTGTTAAAGTACCTGTATAAGTAACACTTCTACTAGCCGTAGTACCCATTCCACTTTCTCCCGGCGCATCAGAATCTTCTACAATTTGCCACGAGATAGTATTTGAAGAATGTGTAAGGTTTAATGTAGCTGCTCCCTTAATTGCAGAACCATCCGTTTGGTCTTGTCCTTCAAAGTCAAAAGCACTCGAAGGTGTAGTACCTGGAGTGCCCCAAGTAAATCCAGTAGCGCTATGATCATATCCATACCATTCTGACATTGAATGCGGCGTAGAAGTATTTGGTTTGCTTGTACTATTTTGGTTTAGTACATCAGGCACTCCTCCAACTAAGGCAGCTAAACTAGTTATTTCACCTGGATCAGAGGCACTTGAATAACCGGAGCCGTCTACCTCTTGATAGATTTTACCCATTACTAAAGTCCCTGAAGTTGGTACTGCCATTTTATTATGCCCAGACTGCTGTGCAAATAGTTTGCACTAAAGCATCTTCTCCAGAAACGGATGTTGCGTTTCCTTCTGAGTCAAATTTACTTAAATGTACACTTTTATTCATAGATACTGGTAAATCAGAATCTTCAGAATCATCAAAAGTATGCATATATACAACCATCAAAGTTTCATGAGCCGCATTTGTTGTTGCAGCTGCACTCGCGTCTTGTGGGGGATATACTTCCACTCTTTGCACTGTTCTTACATTAGTTATTGCCATTTTTATTCTCCTTCTTCTTCAGCAGGGGGCGTGATTACTCCAACTGCTATTTTATTTTCTACTCCTAGTGCTACTTGAGCTACTCTTTCTGCGGTTTTAGTTGCATCATAAGAGCCCCCTGTAAAAACTGCATTCACTGCTCTTACATGAGTAATACTAGGGCTATCACTAGTAAATGTTACCTCAACAGTAGTTTCTTCTCCTGTTGGTGCGTCATATGCTGTAGTTATTGCCATTTTTATTCTCCTTTTTCTAGATCATTAATTCGATCAGTTAATTTATTTATTTGTTCTTGCTGTTCTTTAACAGCTTCTATTAAGTATCCTACTAAGTTTCCGTAAGCTACTGATTTGGTTTCCATTTCATCGTCACTTGTATGAACGAGCTCAGGTGCTATTTTTTCTATTTCTTGAGCTATAACTCCACTACCCTTCTTGCCGTCTTTTTCAAACTCAACACCTCTCATTTGCAGTGCTTTCTTACCGTCTAACGTTTGTATGTTACTTTTTAGTCTTTCATCTGAGAAAGCAGTAACATCTCCGCTAGAAGTTATTGCACCACTAGAGATAGTTCCTATGTTACTCATATTACGAGAATAATCTATGACTGCTGTACTTCCTATTCTTAAAGCACCATATAAGTATAAATCTGATTGATTCCCGCTATGTCCGATATAAACAGGATTTGTTGTATTGTAGTTCAAATATAAAGCTCCTAGATCAGCACTAGTTGAAGATTTGCCTTCTAAATGTCTAACTCTTACTGCTTTATTTCCAGTACCACCAATATTCACATCTGCATTAAAAGTTGCAAAAGTATTATTAACTTCAAATCTTTCCGTGCCACCAGTAACAACTCTCCATTGGTCTGCTGCATGGAACTGCATATAAGTATCACCATCGCCGTGGTGTCTTAACCTGCTTCCAAAATAATAATCATCGTTAGTAAAGTTTATAGATCCTGAAGCGGTGTCTCCTTCATTACTTCTTAAAAAAGAACCACTTTCAACACCATCTAAAGTATCAGCATCTAAACCTGAACCAGATCCATCGTTATCTGAGTGCCACATTGTTGCCCAACTTTTCCAAGTGCCATTCTCTTGAGTACGAAAATACATTTGTTTAGTACGCCAATCAGTAGCAATCTGAGTTTGCCAAGAGTTGTTATATGATTGAGTTAAAACCGCATGGTCTGTGCCAGAGGGCTTGCTAGTAGCACTAGTTGTACTATAAAAAACACTAAACCCAGAACTATCTCCACAAGTATCTAAATTTGAAGTTTGTTGATTTACTAAATCTCTATAATTTAATAAACCATTCATGGTCAATGTACCGCTAAAGGTATCATTAGCATCACTTCTTAGGAATGAGCCACTATTAATACCATCTAATGTATCTGCATCTAAACCTGATCCGCTACCATCATTACCTGCGTGCCATACAGTATTACCTCCGTATGTTAAAGCTCCACTTCCTGCTCTACCTAATGCAGTAGTATTTGCATTACCAAATATTATGTAGCCATTTGCTGCATTTTGATTACCTCTAATACTCATATGGTTAGCAGCATTTACATCACCTAACCAAACATCGTCTCCAACTTTAAAATTTGTTCCACTTCCATTACTTGTAGCAGTTACTTGATTGAACGATACATTTGAACTGGTATTAGTTGCCTGGTTTGAAGTATATGTTGTATAACCAGCACCATTTGTTAACTGATTGTTGTTGGTTGGAATTGTTGGTTTGCCTTCAACTCTATCCCACTCAGTTACTGGGCCTTTTGCAGCACGAGTTGCATCAACAGTATCAAATGAAGTAACAAAGCTAATTGCCCAGCCATCGTCGTAATTATCTATATCTGTTGAAAAACCTGCTTGAAAATCTCTTACTACAATTTGAGGGTATTGCCAGGTATCAGTAGTCTCACCGATCCATACACAATTATTACTTCCGTCTGCTCCAAATCGCACATTTTCTGGAGTTTTTCCTGTATTTTCTGTAAAAATTAAAGCAGTTTCATTTACCCACTCATTACTTCCAGTTCCTTGATAGAGATATCCAGCAATCCATAAACTTACTGATTCCCCTGCAGTATAATCAAAGATATCTACCCAGAAAGACAGCATATCTGCCGTACCGTGAGTTGGAAATTCAATTTTAATTGCACCTGTATGGTTCTGAGTGCCTGTTACAAATTGGGCACCCTTCGGTCTTGCTATATATCCACCCGCGGTATTGTATTCGTGAATGATGCTTCCAGTTACTTTTAAAGTAGAAGATAGAGTATCAGCTGCATCACTTCTTAAAAATGAAGCACCTTGTATACCATCAACTGTATCAGCATCTAATCCTGAACCTGAGCCGTCATTACCTGCGTGCCATATAGTATTTCCATTTGCTTTTACATTTGTAGTAGTAATGTAAAAATGTCCTGATGAGTTCCCATAAAAACCTACTT
>Ga0099849_1000949_pt1 | contig 13552 bp, 17 predicted proteins | sample CB_VirMetaG_4_FD_78177 | JGI IMG/M metagenome (GOLD analysis project Ga0099849, IMG submission 78177) | Freshwater to marine saline gradient viral communities from Chesapeake Bay - CB_1508_1M Viral MetaG | ecosystem: Environmental > Aquatic > Marine > Coastal | place: USA: Chesapeake Bay... | reverse complement strand
GTTCGCTTTCGTAGTAGACTTCGTATTCACGCCGCTCACTCATCTCCAACTCCTTACTCGAATAGTTAAACCGTCTTTAGTTACTGCTGTAGCATCGCCGGTCAGCTTGTAGCCTTTCCATTTGCTAGGAGTGCATGTGCATGGGTTATCACAGTAACCCCATCCAATTCCTTCTAACCGTCCAATGGTCGGTCCCACATGCTCTAGCCATCGATGCTCTGCCATAAAGTTAGCTTCTGCCTGACATCTCTGTTGATCCGTTGTGGCGTCACCCCAGATAGTTGCTAGAAATAGCATTAGTTCTTTCATGACTCCTCCAAGTCTTTACATCGAATCCAAAAAACTTCACCATCAAAATCACTGTAGCCGATGACGTAACGCTTACGACCTGCACTATCAGTAACGATCATGCAGTCGCCTGCATGTTGTACGAAATAGAAGCACAGACTAGCCTTCTGCTGTGCTTTTCTTATGAGAGCTAAAATCGACGATCTCCCATGTAACTATGTCTCCTGCATCACCCATCACAAACCATTTTTTACCATCTTGGTCTTCAACTCGAAACATCGATTTGCTGTCGTATACTGGCTCCCACCAAAACAAATTCTTGCCTGACTGTTCAATAAATAACTCTATGGCTTCCGGTCTTCTCGTCATAACTTCCCTCCGTTGAAACATAAAAAATCCCACCGGTTAAGGCTTCTCAATTACTTAACCGATGGGAACCCTTAGCACTGAGACGGGCATGGAAAAAACACCGCCAAAGCACCAAGCAAGGATAAGCCCGTGAAGGGGAATCGAACCCCTTAGTGGGATGCACCAGCCCACGAGCCGGAGGATGTCTAGAATGGACTTTCTGTTGATCGTCCTGCTGGCATTACGGCCACTACTACATTTTGGTCTTCGTAGGTCTTATCGCCTACTGTACGACCTTTTCTAGTCTTAACCTTTAGCTTAAGTGGCCCTGCGGTCATCAAGCCTTCTGGAGTGTAACCATCGCAGCCACCAGCATCGTGCAACTTCTTTAGAAACTCGCAACCAATATTGACAGCAGTTTGCTTGTTTTGATCAGCAACGGACAAACTATGCTCATACATAGGGCTATGAAAAAGACACTTGTTAGTATGCTCACCTTCAATGATCCTGAACATTAAGTTGACACGGGAATACTTAGCACCTTCCGATGAAACCTTGTCAGCCTCGTCAGTTGCACGCTCAAGCGAGACGATGTAATCACCGTCTGGTAGCAAACTATTCTCGTATCCTTCTGTAATCTCGATTGAATCGAAATCAATATCTGCTAAACCCATTTGAAAACCTCCGATGTAAGGGCAGTTGCGACAACCGTTGTGGCAACATCGACCCCGTGAAAACAAAAACTTTTTACTTAACGGCTTTGGCATCTTTTCCGATTGCGTAAGAAAGATACCCATCAATATCGTTCAGGTCAAACTTCTCAGGCAAACCAGGTATGCGATTCTTTGCCTCGAAGCTAGGAGTTCCAGTCGTATAAATACTTCTAGTTCCTTTGTCGACACCTACTCCATGCTTTCCGTTGTCTTGTTGACGTACCAAGTAGTCACGTTGGCAGAAGAGCATTTCGTCGCACCACTCAGATACCACTCGACAGCAATGCTTGCCTAGCTTGACTGCATAGGTTTGATAGCTTAGTCCATCGGGTCGCTCAACTGGCTTTGCCTCAGCATGACCTACTAGGACAACGTGCTTGCCTTTATCTCGACATTCATCAAGTGCCGTGAGGATTTTACGCATCCGTTTAGCAACTTCTAACTGACCCTTACCCCAGCTTTGATCAAAGCCACTGTCATCTAGATGTGATTGGATCAGCATTTCAGTCCAGTCAATCGAATCAACGATGACCGTCTTGAACGCAGACTCACTGACATCTTTGATGGCCTGCCAAAGCTCGGTGGCCGACTCAAGCTTTTTACCAGATGCCACATCTACATGATGATATCCATCTTCTGTAGGCAGTAGCACTGGTGCAGGCCATCTAGATGCCCATGTGGTCTTTCCGACGCCATGCTGACCGTATATCAGCGTCCTTCTCGGAACAAGCTTTACGCCTGTTTGCAAACTATCCAAGTAACTCATCTTTTTCCTCCATTAAAGCTTCATAACAGATCATTATCTCGTCTTCTAATTCCCAAAGTCCTTCCCAAAACTCAGGGTCTTTTCCGAATCCCCAGTGTACGGCAAACCTTGCTATAGCTCTGCCGAGGTTTTCGCAGTCTTGGTACATCTCGGAAGGCATCTTCATAAGGTCACCAAAGTTTTCTCGGTCGTACTCGACGATTGAATCTAAAATGATCCCGTGAATCGATTCGGCACAGAAGTCCCGATGCTTCTGAAATTCTTTTGCAATGTACGGTTGCTTTCTTTCCGAGAAAAATTCATTTAGTTCGCTGTCTCGTACCGCTTGGCACCTGAACGTTGCGATAGCCCCCGACATAGAGTCGGTCATCTCGTACTCTTGCATCATGAACTTCCTTAATGCGTTCCTTTAGATACTTAGGTGCAAAATCACCTAAACCGCCCAGAGCTTCCTCCTCGCTGAGGCTCTCTCCATTATCGAAGATGACGTTGCATGTCAAGGTCATTTCGCGTGAACTGTCGTCTTTTTTGTGCCTACTGAAATGGTTGTGCATGAAATAAAAACTAACTCGTTTGTCGATGACTTCTGATTTCATTTCAATAGAAGCAGTGCATCCTGTGTAGTCACGCTCAAAATGCCAGATTGCTTTTTTGTTCATCCTCTTCAACATGCGTGTCAAGCTATGAAAGGTGATTGCACTTCTCATCATGCGATGAAAATGATTTTCCCAAGATGGTCGATCCATCAAGATTTCAGTCATCATTGTTTGGTTCCCTCCCTGGAACGACTGGTGATGTTCGCACTCCGGTAAGGATTGCACGAACGGTAAGAAAAGCTCTCCAGCGAGCCATATCGTGAGAATCCTTGTGTAGCTGCTTCTCAAGCTTGTCTAGCTCAAAATCAACAGCCTTATCCATCTCTCGGCAGGCTCCCAGCCAACCTTCATAAAAAGCAACCATGTCCATAAAGTCCTCCTTTGTGTTGCCATGAGTTTGTATTGATAAGTGACACCTTTGGTCAATGTCAATATTATTTTTGGAATATTTTCATTTTTGCTTGACTTTTCGGGGTGCTTGTCGTTAAGCTATGCCTCGCTCGCGGCTTCCGCTTTTTAGGCTGCGGGAGCAAAAAGCAGAGCAGGAGGATAGCTTAAACACCGACTTTAAGGATTTAGGATGTTCGGTTATCACCTCGATTACACGATTCGGATCTTCAAAGAACTGAATAACGGCAACCAAGGAAGGTCAAAGCATTGGTCCTCTGCACACAGAGAACGCCAGTCTTGGCGTAAGGCTCTAGACTCCGCGATTGTGATCCCAGCTAATGGTGCTGAACTAGCTTTCTATGATTACGTTGAAACACCTCCAGACTACAAACAAGGTCTAGTAGTCCGCAGGGTCTTAGGAACTAGGCAACGCTACTGGGACGCAGATTCTGTGCTGAGGGGTTCTGCCAAGGAAAATCTAGATAGTTTGGTTGAAGCTGGCGTTGCAAAAGATGACAGTATTCAATACATAGCGTGGGTGCTTGGTGATCAGGACGCTGATCGCAGAACGATTGGTCCGTTTACTGAAGTGGAGGTATGGAAGCAATGAGTAGAGTGCTAGTCATAGGTGATACACACGCACCTTGCATGATCGATGGCTATGTAGATTTCCTCAAACACTGCAAACGCAAGTGGAAATGCAACCGTGTCGTCCACATCGGTGACTTGGTTGATAACTGTGCCTTGTCTTTCCACCTCAAGCGTCCCAGCCAGAAAGACCCGATCAATGAATACTATCAGGCTATGGAGCAGGTAAATCAGATAACGAAGGCATTTCCCAATGTCGATCTCATGCTAGGGAATCACGATGTTTTGCCATACAGGTGGGCAAAAGAGGTGGGCATACCTGAGTCAATGATGCTTGACTTTAAGTCAATCTTCAAACTGCCTAAAGGCTGGACTGTCCACGAGCGTTACGCACAGCTACGCATTGATGATGTAATCTACCAACATGGTGATCGAGGTCGTGCATCGGCCATTCTCAATGCACGCATGGAATTTGCAAGTGTTGTGCAGGGACACTTCCACAGCAAAGGTGGTCATATAGAATTTTATGCAAATTCAACTGATAGAATATTCGGCTTTCAGTGCGGTGTAGGAATGTCGTGGAAACACGCGCAGATGGAATATGCCATGAAGTTCTCAGCAAAGCCTATTATAGGCTGTGGCATTGTCCTTGACGGTACAACCCCAATCTTTGAGCCAATGCTCCTATGAGCCTACTAGACCTCTTCTCGTCGTTCTTGCAACCTATCTTCGATCTAGTACCGAGGATAGCTCGAAGGCCGACATCCTATGAATGGATGATCGTCGATAGTTGGCTCGGAGGGGTTAGGTTAGCAGAGAAGCCTAGACTGCATTGCCCTGCATTTACCCACATCGAGTACCTCCCAGCCTGCGAGATCCCTATCGACTGCGGGATACAACGCATCACAACCGCTGACGGCATCGCTGTGGTCGTCAACGCCACATGCAGAATAGTTATCGAAGATCCGATTCTGTGCCGTGAGAAGGTGGCTGAGGAGTGGGAGGAGGCATCTGCAATGATTGCTAGGAGCCATGTGTGTGACATCATTAGTGGCCACAACTGGAGTCACTTGCCTGACCTGTGTATTGATAAGGTCGGATCAGAAGGTATGACCGAGGATCTGCTCCACATGGGGATCACGCTAGCTGTATTTAAGGTAGAGGACCTTCAGAAAGTTACAGCCATTGGAGTAGTGTAACAGGGACGCTCTCCTCGCCCCTGCCTGCTCTCCTACTCAATTTTCGATAGCTCGATAGCCTTACGGAACAATCGCTTTGCAGCCATGCGTCTGAGGGGCGTAGGGATGCCTCTAAAGACCGCAATGAGCTTATCTGACTGAGCCATCAAGTGAGCTACAATCATGTCCTCACGAGCCTCACAGCCGCTTGTGCGCCACCTATCCATCTTGTCACGCATGTCTTTGCACTTGCACCCAGTCTTAAACTGAACTGCCCAGCCGGGAATAAGGCTTTCTAGTGCTGAACCTGGCTTGTTGTGGTACTGGTTCACTTTGCTATGCTCCCACCTAGAGCAGGACACAGGACAGGTTGATACCGTCTAGCCTTGATAATCTGAGATTGGATCGGACATGATTCGACGAACATGCCAACACCTAGACGCTCGCAGTGATCTGCTTTGTAGGTTCCGAGACAAAACTTAGCACGCTCCTCTTTGTCTACCCACGGACCCATCACAAGGTTGTCATAGGTGATCCCATGCTGTCGCAGCCAATCTTCTGTCCAAGGGCGATACTTCTCTAAGCGTGCCGTGATGATTGCATAAATGTGTGTGCCTTGAGGCACTAAACATCTAGCTTTTTTCATTTGCTCAAGATAACGCCAGCCATCGTCGTCCTGTTCAGGCGTGAAGTCAGGGCAAAGTATTCCATCAAAGTCCACTCCAATCTTCCACTCGTCCATTACCCATCGGTTCCATAGCAGGTTCCATTCAAACCAATGTGGTAAATCGAGTTCACGATGGTACTCAGCAAGTGCATCGAGTTGACCAGGCACTGCATACACAGCAGCTTTACCTACGTTCCATTCCTGCATTGCATCGCCCATCCATTTCTCAGCTTCTAGGAATGAATGACCACTAGCCGTCGAGTCTTCTAGCAACAAAGCTTTCTTTGGCTCAGGATTTTCTTTACGTCTCCTAACACGCAATCCACCACCTAGATAAATCGGACCATACTCACCGAGTGAATACAGAGGAACTCCCAGCCGGATGCTCATTTGGCTAGCCACGACCATGCCTGATCGTGGAACACCTATAACCGCATCGTAACCCTTGCCTTTGATACTATCCGAGAAGTCTAGGATATCTTGGTTGAACTGCTGCCATGAGATGTAAGGACCGATCAGAACCGATCTCTTCCGGTAATCAACATTGTGCTTACCTTCGGTCTTTTTGCCTGCATAGCTTGCACCTTGCTTCGCTGTGCATCTCGGGCAAAACTCGTCTCCAATCTCTTTAGCACATCGCTCGCAGTTGACAGAATCTTTAACCTTGAAACTGCCGTTGTCATTTTCTTCTTTGCACCAAACGCAAGGAGTTTTGCCACCTGATGCAGCAACCCTAGTTGGTGAAAAGCAATATTTGCACGATACCGTTAATACTTTTGCCATTGTGTTGTGTATGCCTGTGCAGTGATGGTGATGTTCTGCTTGTTAATGACGTTGGCTACAGCGTCGATTTCTATAACGAGAGAATACGGATCATCCACGGCAGTGCCATCACGCTGTTCAAAATAAGGCTCGTCGAGAGCGCCTGCATCGATAACCCTGATTGGATATATCTTGTCTGGACCATCAACGTAGTCAGTCGATCCATCGAAAGATTCAGTCCTCTGGTCTTGTTCAGTCCAACACGCTCCCCACTTAGTCCCAAACTCATACTTTGCTGCATACAGCAAAAGGCTAGTTAGACCTAACTGCATATCAGTAAAGTAAGGCAATGATGCTGTGGAATAGAAACTAGCTATAGACTTCTTAAACCCAACTCCGGTCGGATCTATCTCTCCATTCCAGTCACTTAGTGAATCGTATGTCCAATACTGCCAGTCAATCGTTTCTGACCCTGGTGTGTCACCATCGCAGCAGATCTCATTAGCGCCGCCTGTATCGCCAGTGCATGATCCCAACGTGAACGATGGCTGATTGAGGTCATCTACAAATTTTCTAACGAACCCTGATTGCACCGCAGGAAACGAGGGGTCAACACTAAGCGTAGCGCCTCCTGTCCCAGTAACAGTGCAGTCTGAGAATGCAGGATGATCCGGCCAAGGCACTCCCCCAAATCCTTCAGTAAATGAATTGACTTCGCTTATATCGCCACTGGTTGTTGGATAGTAACTTCCTCCCATCCTAGTTGGCAGTCCTTCTACTACATCAGATTGTCCGATGGCATACTCGACATCCTTGTAGTAGTTCCTATCTAAAACAAATATGCCTTCGAAAGTGTTTGTTGTGCTTGTTTCAGTTTGAAGGTAGCCAGATTCAGGGCTATAAGCAGGATATTCTCGATTGGGGCGTGGAGGTGTGTTGAGGAAGAAATACGGGTCATTAACAGGATTGTCACCGACCTCTTGGTTTAGCCAACTTCTAAAGTAACTGATCCCAAGGTCTGCATAGATACCGACCTCTTCTCTAACATCAGTAAACACATTGCCGCTACCGTCATCAGCAGTCGTATACGGTCCACTGAGTGTATTTGGATAGGTGACCCTATAATATCCATCATCAGACGGGTCTGTATCGTGCGTATAATCAAACCAGTAGTCTGCACCACCTGACTCAAGAAAGTCCACTAGGGCAGCAATCTGAGCAGGCGTAGAGGATGTCGTGATCTCGTGTGGCTTACCTTGACCCTTGTAGACCCATGATGACTCTGCTCTCTCCCACACATTGATCCACAGATCACCGATGCCAATCACAGCAGCGCGGTATCCAACTCTAGTGTATGGGATTCCATCGGGAGGATTCCACGGGCTAATGCCTAGTGTTGGGAACGATGCAGCATAAATGTCTACTGCTTTTGTTGCCGTAGCAGATACTAATACAGAATGTATCCCATCGTCAGTTGATAGTGTTGCACTCGAACACTGCGTGATCTCATGGCAGGTGTAAACGTCCTCGCCAGTCCACACTGGGTTGTAGTCAGGGAGATCGCCTACTGGATATCCGACACCAACGATTGTGCCATTAGTGTATGAGTCCCCGCATGTGATCTCAAAGCAGTAGTCGATTGACCCATAGGCAGCACAGGTTCTCGGCATCTGCGAAAAGTCAGTCGAGTCTTCGTATGTTCCACAAGGAAGGCTGATTGTGAACGATGTCTCTAACGCATCCCAGTACGCATCGTCGTAGCACCTAACAGTTCTTTCTGCTGCCTCGATCTCAAGTGACAGGATGTTGAAAGCAACATTGTAGAATCCAGTTGGTCCGAAAACGCCGATTAGTTCACGTTCTTCACCATATTGACGGTATGTTTGACTGTCTAGTGGTGCGTTCCAGTAAGCATGTGTTGATGAGCATCCGTCATTGTGGATGAACGACAATGCAGGTAGGTAGGTTGCTGATACACCTATGTCAAAGTCTAGGTCAAACTGCTGTGAGTGGTACTCTGGTATGGCATCGCATCGTACATACTCAGGGCAGTCAGCATTGTCTTCAGCTAAGCTACAGTTAGCCTCATGCTTGATCTCGTAAATCTTGTACGTTTCAAGCGTTGTATCAATATTAGATTCTACATACACCTTGACTGACGAGTTGCTCCACCCGTCACGTTCAAATGGTACTTTGTCACTCCAGTATTCAATCCCTGCTGCACGCCTTATGGTTTCATAGTCTCTGGCAACACCATCGAGATACCCAAACTCGTAAGTGTTTTTCCTAAGAACTAGCTCCATCGGCCTGTTTGCACTATCCGAGATGAAGTCATTGTCAGGAACCATGCCTGCCGTGAAGGTTAATCCGTCATGTGTGTCATGGCTAATCGTGAAGTCTTTGTAGACATCACCAGCAGCAAAATTGAGTGTCACATCTGAGTTGCCTACTGCAACCACAACATCAACTGCTGTTGAGTTTCCTCCTGTTCTATAAACGCGAACAGAAGTAGAACCACCAGCTTGACCATAGACAGTGGTTGTTTCTAGCTCAAATGTGCCATCTCCGGTCTCAGATGCTGTTGGTATTGCGTAGACTTGAGCATTTCCGCCAACAGTGCCTACATAATCAGCACACTCATTCGGAAACTCTCCTCGGGCTGTCGCGGTGGCATTTTCCCCTGAGTTGAATGAAACCGAGAAATTAGCAGTGCCTGTCTGAGTTCCATCAGCCCAGAATCCTTGGCTGTCTTCGGATGCACCTCCGCTGTAGACAATCTTTACGAATGTCTCCAAGTCACCATCGCAGCCGTCTACTCGGTTATATCTCAGCAGTTTGATCGACTGACTTGTGCTATTGTCAGCAAATGCGTATCGGTTTTTTTCGAGAGCCCACAGAGACGGCCTTATCTTTTCGTCAGCACAATCGGTTGCCAAAGCATCACTGCCAAAACTGCTCTTGAGTGAATACGCTATACCTTCTTGACGCTTGTAGTCACCTGCTGACACAGATTTGATTCTGAAGAACTTCTGACCTACCTGCTGACTCTTGTAGACAGTCGAACACTCGTAATCATCAGTACCATCATTTACTTCAACATAGCGTTTATTAAACCTTAGATCATAGCCGCTAGATGTACGAAAGAAACTGTCCCAGTAAGCACTGCCGTAATTATTAATCAGGCTTGGCTCGGTGAAGTAGTAACGTATATCGCCGGTAGATAAGTTGAGCGGTCGGAACGTGTATTCTTCGCTATCGATATCAAAGAAGTTGGTCGTATCTCGGACATGCTGATAGGTCAGTGTCTTGTGTGTGGTGGTTCCACTCGTGTCCTTGATGTGAATCTTAAAGATGTTGCTAGAATCTTCAAAGTATCCTTCGGGCAGCAACTTAGTCAGATCGACCGCACAGTTTACGGGTATAGTGTGTGGTATCTCGTGGAGAGTATTTGCCGTGATGTCAGTGTTGTAGTCTGTCTCGTCAATAAGCAGACACTGACACGAGCAGTTGCAGCCTGGTGATCGAAGGATAGCCATTAGGAACAATCCTCCGCATCAACAATCCAGTATCCATTATTAACGAATTTGCAAGTGATGTATGTCGATCCTGACACGGGAAGCGAAAACGGATTGTAGACCGTAATCTCACGAGTTGTGTCTTTCATTGTTCCATCAGTATTGATGGACTGAACTATTACATCAGTGGCTTTCCCAGCAATGACACCGCTTCGTGCTGGGATACCAGATGTTCCAGTCTTGCAGACAAGTGCTTTTATGCCACCGACTTGCTTAGGGTCAACAACTTGACCAGCAAGCACCATCCTCCTTGCCGACTCAAATTCTCTTCTGCTTCTGAATCCAAACATGACTAAGCTCTCAAGAATCCGGTGACTTCTTCTGTGTCTTCATCCACTGTGTATGTGAACTGCGTCTCATCTTGAGTTCTAAACAAAAGATAATCTGGCCTATCGCAATCTCCCCCAAATGCAGCAGTCCTTTCTTGTCCTGCAACGTAGCTAGGAGGACTGTCTGTACCGTAAATATAGCCAGTTGTCACGTTACCTGAGTTCGGGTCGGTCATTGGAACGATATCACCGCCGGGATTTTCTACTTTGAACGAATCAACTAATGGCTGTGCTGTCTTGTGGCCGTAATAGACCTTTTCTGTCTCTGGATCTTGTGCATCAACGCATGGCTCGTAGTAGTAACGCTCGGAAAGCATCAGTGGATATGTTACCTTTGACCATGTGACAACACTATTGTCAGACAGCGTTACATCCTGATCGGTGACCTTTACAGCACCGATCATCCACATGCCGGGATCTTTTCCTCGATATGTGTCACTGTTTACCTTGAACGACCTCTCAAGAATCGTGTCTGTGTCAAGCTGATTCTCGAACTGAGTAATGATTAAAGTAAGAGTCGGTATGGTTTCAACGACAGGATTCTGAAAGGGAGTATTGGTTCCCGGCAGCCTCCAACAAGCCTGACCGTCCTTGTCTTGATAGATAACTCGATCATAAGATCCGATCTCTACCGAAACTTCTGGCTCAATATCTTCTGGCTTCTGTGGTGCTTGTCTAACGCACTGCTCAGTCTCAACCGGACCAGTCTCGAAAGTGCAGATAATATCAAACACGTTCCCAGCAGTAGGTGATCTAGTAATGTCCTTGCTTCTGCACACAGCAAACGGAAGTGAGTAATTGCTGTCACGGGATGTCCATGTTGTCCTGTTGACAATCGGAAGCCTGTAATCACACGCAATCGTAGCTTCACTGATGTCAGCAAAGGATGTGTTATCATTTGGGCCAGACTTTCTTATGTAAGCCCTGTAGCCTTTGCTTGCCGTGTGATTGACAAGATCCTTGCCACCTTCGCTTTTTTCTCCCTTGATCGAGAATGATGTCTCAAGGGTCTGCTCGATTACAATGTTCATTATAGATTCACCGTTACGCCGTCGAATGTTCTATAGCCTTGGACAGTATCCCTTCTTGCGTCAGCTTCCTGCTGTCTTAGCATCTTATTGAGAGTCTTGTTGACTTCTCGCCTTTCGTCGCTAGCTCTTTTGTTCCACATTTCATCCTGCTGCTCTTTGCGCCTGCTGCGTTCACGCTCACGGAAGAATGTGTACTCTTCAACAGATCCAGCCTCAAACCGAGGTGCGCCCATTCCTCCGGCTTGTTCGGACTTTCTTTTGTCCTCTTCAAGCTGCTTGTTGATCTTTTTCTGAGCCTCAAGGTTGTAATACCTTGCTCTAAGTTCTCTAATTTGTTGATCATTGAACTTCTTGCTTGTAATCAATCGTTCGTATTCAACATCTCGAAGTTGCTCTTCAGTCAGTAACTGATCATTGAGATGCTGAACCTGCTCCTGGAACGCTAGATTGATGTCCTCCTCTAGCTTCTTCTCTTCTTCCATCTGCTCGATTGTTCTTTTCACAGACGCTTGAAGCTTGGAATCAACTTTGTCTCTCGCATCTTTAATGGCTTTCAAGCCAGTCAATCGCTCTATGAGATACTTCCGGAAATCCTTAGCGTGCAGGTCAACCATAGTGTCAAGCTTTTCATCATATGAAAGCTTGTCACGCTCCGCTTGCCTCTGCTCCTTATACTTCATGGTCGTCGCAGATCCAGCAGACATCCTAGAAAAGCCTCTGACTAGCTCGAAGATGGTTGAATCTCCCATCAACTCTTTAATTTCGTTTAAGGCTTTCGCCATAAGCTCTAGGCCTTGCAACGGATACTCAATGAAGTTCTTCCATAAATCATTCCAAGGCTCTCCAAGTATCCTCTTGATTCTGTCTAGTGCATTGTCGAATCTTTGTGCTTGCCCGATTGAATTTTTCATGTTATCGGCAAAACGATCAGTACCTCCAAGCATTTCCGTCTGAAGATTAAGAGCTTTGTCCAATATGTCGATGGTGATCTCACCAGACTCAACCATCTTCATCACTTCTTGCCTGCTCTTTCCAAGAACGTCGCCAATCCTCGAATAGACAGGGACTTGAGCATTTGCAAACTGAAGTGCCTCTTGGCCCATCAGCCTGCCCTTGGCAACAGCATCGGTGTAAGCTTTCGCAATGCCCTTCATCTTCATTGGATCGCCTTCACTTAGGATGGCAACCATCTGAGCAATGTCTTTTATCTCTCCAGCACCGACTCCCATCGTCAGCAGAGAGTTAGCAAGACCTCTCATTTGCTCAGATGAAACACCAGCCTTAACTGCCAAGTCCTCCATCTGCTCTGCAAGCATTGCAGCTTGTTTTTTGTTTCCACCCAAGCGGTACTGAAGGTTTTGCAGTGAAACCCTAAACTCTTCTGCCGAGGCCATTGTGGATTTTATGCCCTTGCCAGCAAGAACGATTCCTCCAATACCTAGAAGCCATTTCATGCCCATTGAGCCCAAGACCCTAGCTAGACCTTGGATGGCAGGAGTCATGCCAGCAGCTTGTGCTAGATTTCCAGCAAACTTAGAAAGACCACCATTGACTTCGTTGATTTGAACTTTAACGTCAGCAAACGCTCTTGTTAGTCCGTCAACACTAAGGCCGTATTGCTTAAAGTTCTTGAGTCTTTCTAGAGAACGCTCAACGGCGGCATTGTGCTGCCTCTCAGCTTTCTCTTTCTCGGCTTTCTCTTCTAGCTCTAGGCTTTTTTTCTTTACTCTTTCGAGGTATTGCCAATTCTTGACCATTTGGTCAACACGTTTTTTTTCAGCAGACTTCTGCTCTTCATGTTCGCGTTTGGCTTTACGCGCATCGTCCTCTCGGAGTTTTCTTATTTCAGCTTCTTTTCTAGCTTGCTCATCTAGACGCTTTTTTCTGTCTCTAGCTACAGCAAGAAAACGCTCTTCAATGGATCTTCTTCGTTCGGCTTCTTTGCTAAGACGCTCTTCAGCTTCTAGCCTTTCTTTGCCTAACTGCTCAACACGCTTTTCAGTTTCTTTGTCGTACTGTAGCTTCTTCAGTTCTTTCTGCTTAACAATGATCTGATCGATCTTGGAAAGAACAATATCCAACGCTTGCTGTTGATCAGCAGGGAGAGGTCCACCAGTGCCTTGTATCTCCTTGGCAAGAGCCAAGTATTGATGCAGTTCGGCTTGGAGTGCTTGGTGCGGCTTAAGAGTGTCCTTAGCAGCCTTCTTCAAGAGACGCTGCTGAGACATGACGAGTCCAGCACCATCAGCGAACCCTTTAGGGTTGAGGATTACCTCGTAATACAGAGCCCCTACTCGGTTTCCTGCCATCTGCTATTTGCT
>Ga0099849_1000948_pt1 | contig 13555 bp, 15 predicted proteins | sample CB_VirMetaG_4_FD_78177 | JGI IMG/M metagenome (GOLD analysis project Ga0099849, IMG submission 78177) | Freshwater to marine saline gradient viral communities from Chesapeake Bay - CB_1508_1M Viral MetaG | ecosystem: Environmental > Aquatic > Marine > Coastal | place: USA: Chesapeake Bay... | reverse complement strand
TTGCACGAAGAAAGTGAAGTCGCAGTACAAGGTCTGGCCGTCCGCGCGCGCTTCGCAAGCGGTCGCGAAGTGTCGGAAGAGCCGCGGAGAAGTCCGCAAGACGGAGAAGGGGAAGAGCCTCCGTCGTTGGGCACGCGAAAAGTGGGTCGACAAGGCGACCGGGAAACCGTGCGGACACAGCGGAGACGCGAAGGAACAGTATTGTCGGCCGACGAAGGTCGTCTCGAAGAAGAAGACACCGACGACGCGCCCGTCGAAGAAGCAGACACAAGAAGCGCTCTTTCGCAAGCGATCCGGGCGACGAGCTCCTTCCCGCCCGACACCGAAGAGGTAAAGCATGGAAGCTCAAAGTCTGTTCTCCGTCGTCCCTCATCCGAGCGGGCGCAAGGAAGTCCCGTTCGGGCTTCGCTTCGACTGGATGACGATCGAAGAAGCCGCGCTCGCGACCGGCCGACGGATCGACCAGGTCCGCGGATGGTACAAGAACGGCCACGTTCAGACCTGCAAACACGCCGGACGACGATACGTCGCGGGCTCCGACTGCCTTCGTCACGTCGGCCGCGCGGCGAACTTCAAGTATTCACCGAAGGGAAGATCAAATGCCATTGAAGAAGGGAACGACGTCGGAGACAGTGTCGGAGAATATCCGCAAGCTGAAGAGCGAAGGGTATCCGCAGAGACAAGCGGTCGCGATCGCGCTCAACACGAAGAAGCAGTCGGAGAAGAAGAAATGAGTGAACGACCGAACGCACGCCGGAAGATCCCCGTCGGGCGGATTGTCCGATTCCTGTCGAGCCTCATCCGTCGGTCGAAGGACGGCTTCACCGTCGAAGAGCGTCGCGCAATCGCCGCGGATCTTCTCGACTTGTCGGCTCACATTCTCGCGGACTTGAACGATTGAAGAAGCCGATCCCCCTATGGAATCGGCTTCAAGGTGTCGGAAAGGTTTAGCGAGTGGTGGTAAGGCGCGGACGCGATTCCGACCTATCCCTTGTACCACTTCTCGAAGTCTTCGAACAGTCTCGCGAGCTCGTATCCGAGCACGATCAGACACACTGCGAGCGCGACGAAGAAGAACACGATCAGAGAATCAACCATCTTGACGCTCCGACCAGTCTCGGACGTCCTTCGCTCCGTCGGTCTTCAGCCAGTCGAGAAGCGCGAGACGCCGCTTAACGTCGACGGAGCGCGGGTCGTTCCATCCGCGGTCAGCGCAAAAGCGAACGACCTGGTCGACCGTGAATCCGAGCGCGTGAAGACCTTCGACGAAGGTGTCGGTCTTCGTCGCGGGCGTCTTCGAGCGCTGCTTTCCGAGCGCGTTCGCGAGCTCGTCCGCGCTCGCGTATTCCTGTCCAGCGAAGCCGCACGCCGCGAGCGCCCGTCCGATCGCGGACGTCTCGCAGTTTTCAAGCGCGCTCGTCGAGTTCACGCCGATCGTCTTCCGCTCTTCCTCCGCGTATCCGGTCGCGACCGGGCGCCCGGACGGGTCGACGACGGAAGCCTTGAAGACGACGATGGCTTCGGCAATCGTCACCGGTTCGGTGACGATTGCCCAACCGTCGACGATCGGGAACTGAGCGCGGAACTCCGCGACTCGAAGCGCGACCGTCTTGTATTCGCGGCCGCGGAGGTTGATGATTCCGTTCTTCACTGTTCACTCCCGAGAAGGTAAGGAAACAAGCCGTCGTCGTTCCACGGCGCGCCGCTCATGGCTTCTTCGTATTCGTCTTCGGTGATCGTCTCTTCGACGGGAACGAAGACTTCGCGCCCGTCCGCGTTGTCGACGACGGCGAAGCTCGTCGCGGGGTACAGTCCGAAGAGGGGAACGGGAAGCTCGTCGCGGAAATAGAAGGTGTCGTCGGGAAGCATCAGGTCGACGATCGTCTTCACTGGTCCGCGGAGCTGTTCCCCGCTCAGTTTACTTGTCAGATTCAGCACGTTTAGCTCCGATAGCTTGAAGGATTGCTTCGCGAAGGAAGCGCGCAAGCGGGACGTTCCCGCTTGCGGACTTCACCGACGCAAGCTCGTCGTCGGTGAAGAGAAGTTGAACGCGGTTCGTTCGTGGATTGTCGGTCTTCGGTCGGCCCATTGTTATCGGGCGTTCCGTTCATCTTGAACCTGAAACCAGGTCACGACGGGCGGAATGGTCTTCAGTAGTTCACGCATCCATCGAAGTTCAGTCGAATACCCAAACTGACCGCGGAAGCGGTTGAAGCGGTGAAGAAGGAACTCGTTCACGTCAAGAAGACCGTAATCCGCGTCAATAAGACCGTTTTTCTCGACGTACGTCGTCACCGCGTCGACAACGTGTTTGTAAGCGTCTTCTCTCGTCGCGGGAATATCCTGAATATCGTTCAACCACTTGCGAAGCGCGTTCCGGTTGCGCGTGTCGGCTTCGAGTTGGAAAGCGTCGTATATGTCCATTGAATCGGCTCCGTCGTTGTCGGCTTGTTCGCTTCCGACACTCTATAAATATACGCCTATTTACTACCCGTCAATAAATAAGCGTATATTTATTGAAGCTCCTTCCGCCACTTGTCGACATACTCCTTCGCAAGCCGACTAAGCCGCTCCATATCCGAGCGCGCAAGGAAGTATTGTCGGGCTTGTCCATGCTTGCGCTCGGAGCGGAGACGAAGACCGGCCGGTTCTATCCATGTTTGAATTTGGAGTATCGGCTTCCGTGCCGCGTCCGCCCGTCGGCCGATCCCGTTCCGCTCCGCGACCGGCGTCGCGAGCTCGACAATCTTCGCGGCCGTCGTCCGGTCGACGTATACCCGACCGTCTTCGACGCGTCCGAGCCGACCGATCCCGCGGACCAGGTCGACGACGACGTTCGCGGTCGGGATGGATAGAGAAGCCGACATTACCGTCGACGTCGCGTTCGTCCGGACTTCACCGGCCGCGGCCGCGCGGAGGTTGTCGGGGTTGTCGTCGTTGAGAAGCAGCCAAACGACGGCGAACGTCCGCGTCTTGCGCGCAAGCGCGTCGTTCTGTGTTTGATAGACGAGCTCGACCTTCTCTTCGTCTTCCGCGGCCGCGTACGCGTCACCGAAGATCGACGTCATCTTGCGAGCTTGAAGCGCGTCGTATTCCGCCCGCGTGTCGGCTCCAATGCGTTCGACGCGCTCCGCTTCGAGTGGTGTCAGCGGCTCCGCGGCCGCGACGCTCTTCGCCGCTTCCATCTTGACGGCGTCACGCTCCGCCCGTGTCGCGTCGACGAAGTCGTCGTTCGTGCGGCCGGTGGAGTGAACGAAGTTGTGTCGCGCGGCCAGGTAATAAATCAACCAGCGATAGCCGCGCGCGTATCGGCTCGCGACGATCGTCGCCTGAATCGCTCCGAGCCGACGAGACTCCGCGGACGAGAACCAGTCGCTCGCGAGCTTTAAGCCGCTCCATTCATGGACGGAGACGACCGCGGCCGCGAAGCGCGCGACCGCGGCTTCGAGGTGTTTCTTCGGATTCGTTCGCCAGTCGTCGACGACGGCTCCGACGGTCCCCGATATCGTGATTGTCTTCGTCTTCGGGCGTCGGATTCGATGGGCCGCTTGTTCGACGGAGATTCCGTCGGCTACCGTCCCGCGGCCGAGAAGAAGGTGAACTTCGTCGTAATGTTCGCGATCGTAGCTAACGCCGGTCGACATGGCATTATTGAAGATCAAAACGTCGGCCGTTAGTCCGGCTTCGCTCAAGTCATTCTCGTCTTCGCGGCTTGTCGCTCCGACGACGACGACGACCTTCTTCGACGGTGTCTTCTTCCTGACCGCGCGCGCAAGTCCAAGCGCGGCGTCGCGGCCGGGACAATAGATCGCGAGCCGCTTCCCGGCTTCGATTCGTTCGAGAAGAAGTCCGCGGTGTTCCGCGTCAGAACTGCGAACAAGAACTTCGTCGCCCTTCCGCGTCTTGCGCGTCACCGGAGACACGAACACGAAGTCGAAGCGCGTCTTCTCCGTCGTCCATGTCTCGAAGCTCGTCGGCTCTTCTCCGCGAGCGCGGCGATATGCGTCGACGTCTTCGATAAACGCCGCGGTCACCGCTCCCGCGTGCGCGTCCGCAAGAAAGACGCGACCCGCGCCCGCGACCAGGTCGATCAGAATGTTGTACGCTTCTCGAGCCCGATCGCCGCTCAACATCCCGAACAACTGCAGCAAACAAGACTCGACTTCGTCGATCAATAGGCAGGTATTCGCCAGCTCTTCGCCATGAATCCCGGCCGTCTTGCTAACCAGTCCCGCGAAGCAGGTAACGAGAGAACCGTTCCGCCACGTGCGCGAGCTCTTCGCGTCCGCGTGCTGCAATCCGAGCCGGTCGGCAAGGCCGCCCGCGAGCGCGAGCGTCGGAGCGACCGCGACGACGCGTCGGTGCGACCCCGTCGACCAGTCGGCCGACACGCGCTCCATAAGATACGTCTTGCCCGTTCCCGTCCCGCCCTTGTTCACAAGATGCGTCGGGACGTCCCGCGGCCACAACGCGCGGCCGTCGGGCGCGAGCGCGATCTTCCGCGTACCGGGCTCTTCGTCGGTCGGATGAGCCGCGGCCGGGACGACGCGGAAGTGTGTCCGGCACGAAAAGCAAGAATAGTGCGCTTCGTCAAGCCGACGGTATCCGCTTCCGTCGCACGCGGGACACTTCCCGCGACCTCCGACTTCGAAGTCTGGATGAATGAGCGGATCATGGATCACCGTCGACCAGGCGCCCGACTTTACCGATTGTGAAGTCGACCGCTTCTTCTTTACTGGTTGTGAAGTCGGAGCGCGTCGGACGCGCTTCGGGACGGGGTACGCCGCTTCGAGCTCCGCGAACCAGTCCGCGAGCGGGTGAACCTGGTCGTGTGACTCCAGTACGCGAACGATCTTCCCGGTGTCCCGGTGCGGCTTCGTCGGAAGCGGGAAGATCCGCGTCCCTAAGTCCTTCGCCGCGGAATCCCAAAACCATAGATCCGGTCGCGCGGCGTGGAAGCGCTTTATCGTCGCCTTCATGCGATCGGCCGTCCATCCTTCGCCCGACGTCCATCCGATCGCGTCTTCGATCCAGTACACAAGATTAATCCCTTGCCCGGTGTAGAGAATCCGGTTCGGGCGCGACGGTAGTCCAACCCGAACGGCTTCTTCGCGGACGACTTCGACGAAGCCCGACGCGTCGAACCATGCAAGAACCGCGGCTTCGCTCGCTTCTCTCATGGCTTTCTTGCGCGCGTCCCGGTCTTCGCCCCACATTGAAGCACCCGACCAGTCGTACGCGTCGACGTCGATCGTCAAGGCGCACGCCTTCACAAGATCGGCTTGACGCATCTTCGACGACTTCTCCGAGAAGAATCCGCCCGCGGTGAAATACTGTCGTCCAATCTTCCCGTCTAAATGACGGACGCGTATCCGCGAACCGGGCGACTCTTGCGGCAATAAAGACGCCGCGATACTATAGTTGTGTCCAATCAAGACGAAAAGCTCCTTAATGAGCCGGGAAGATTGCAGTCTTCCCGGCTCTTCTTATTTAGCAGGTTCAGAGACGAGCGGGTTCGCGCTTCGGACTGACATGGTAAGCGCGTGCGAGTTGTGGCGACGGACGAGCTCCGCAACAATCTCGTCGACGAACGCGCGGCGTGTCATGTTTCGAAGGCACGCACCGAACGCGATCAGTTGAAGCGTCTCCGGAGAACAGTACAAGCGCGGGTCGTGGGTTCGTTTTGACATGACAAGACCTCCTTCGATGAAGTGTACCCTATGTAGGATACAGGGTCAAGAAACTGGTCTATAACGTCGACGCCGCGGGCGTTAAATGCCGTTCCAAGACCTTAAATTTCTTCTATTAATTAATTTAATGTCTTGGAACGGGCGCAAACGCCCGTCAGCACGGCGTTATAATGGCGATAGGAGGGTAAGGTGAAGCACAAGACGAGATTCGAAGACCTCACGAAGCTGCAACGCCGCGTCGTGAAGTGGTGCTATGATAATGAGAAGTCACCGCGGGACGCCGTAAAAGCCGGAATGGTGACGAAGCAGACGCTCGGAAATTGGACGATCCCCGTCTTCAATCACTGGACGGAGCTATACCGGGCGACACTTCCGACGGAGCTCGACCTTCTCCGACTGCAACTCCGCGCTATGACGCGACCGGCTCTTCGGGTGATTGCTGACACCTTGAACGCCGGTCAAGGGGACGCGGTTGCGGTGCGAACGGCGCAATGGATTCTCGACGGAGCGGTTGCGCAGCTCGAAGCCGAACGCGCGGCCGCGGAGCGGGACCAGGTCGACGACGGAGACGAAGAGCTTGCAAACGTGCTCCGGATGATCTTGTGACCGTGTTCATTCCGGGCGGCGTCTCCGTCCGGCTCCGTCCGCTTGTCGAGAAGCTATTGAGCGACGTCGAAGCCTTCTCGAAGCTTCACCGCGTGCAAGACAAGGACTCGAAGAAGCTCATCCCCTTCGACCCGCTTCCAATGCAGACGAAGATATTCGACGCGGTTCGCTCCGGAGCTCGTCGGATCGTCGTCGTCAAGGCTCGACAGGTAGCCGCGACGACGGCGTGTAAGATGGTGCTTCACCATATGGCGACGACGACTCCGAACGCGGCGATGTTCGCGGTCGTGTCCATGCGCGACGACTCCGCGACCGCGCTTCTCGACGACTTCCGAAGGTGGTTGGACGACGTCCCGCGCGACTTGAAGCGGCCGATCCTGACACGCGCTCGAGGGCGGATCGTGTACGGTGACACGCGCGCGGAGATTCGAGCGTTCACGTCCCGGTCTCAGACGGGACTCCGCTCCTTTTCTCCGCAAGCCGTTCTTATGAGCGAAGCGGCGTACGCGCCCGACCTTGAAGAAGTCGTCGCGCAAGCCGACGCCGCGGTCGGTGACGGACTCCTGATCGTTGAAAGCACCGCGAACAATCCCGCGGACTTCTTCTCGCGGCTTGTCCAGGCGACGCCTGACAACGGGTGGACGCTTCTTACTCACTGGTGGTACGAGCATCCGACGTACCGCGACCAGGCGCCCGACTTCGAGCCGACGAAGGAAGAACGCGAGCTCGCGACCGCGTACGGTTTAGACCGGGAACAACTCGCATGGTATCGCCGCGTCCGCGGTCGCCTGAACTCTGATCACAAGTTCAGGCGAGAATACCCGTCCTGCCTTGACGACTGCTTTCTTGACCGCGAAGGCGGATACTATGGTGAAGAAGTCTTGTCCGACGTTCATGTCGTCGAACACTCTCTTCACGGCGAAGCGCACGGTCGCGAGATTGAAGCTCCGCACGCGTCCGACCGATACGTCGTCGGAGTCGACGTCGGAGGCGGTGTCGGTGGAGATTATCACGCGCTCGCGGTCGTCTCAGTCGCGACCCGGCAACCCGTATACGTTGAGCGGAACAATCGCATCACGCCCGCGGCGTGGGCGCATAGGGTGATTCAAGTCGCGAGCCGATACAACCGGGCGATCGTTCTCGCGGAGTCGAACAATCACGGACACCTTCTTATTCATGAGCTCGACCAGTGCGGATACCGTCAACAGTGGCGCAATCCGTCGAACGGTCGGCCGTGGATTACGACGCTACAATCGAAGCTCGAAGCCTTCGACACGCTCCGCGAAGCCCTTCCGCTTATCCGGATTCTTGACCGGCCGACCTGGTTGGAGCTTCGGTCGCTCACAATCCCGGCCGGGAAGATTGCGCCCGAAGCTCCGAAGGGCGGGCACGACGATAGCGCGATTGCGCTCGCGCTCGCGTATCGGTGTCTCCGCGACGTTCCGTCGTCATGGCGGACGTCTTCTCTCCAGTCGAACCGGACTCGAATCGACGATCTTATAGCGTCCGCCCGCGCGCGTCGGATAAGATCGCACACACTCCCCTTCTGAGGATGAACCGTGCTATCGCCCGAACGAATCTCCGAGATTGTCGCGCAACATGATGCGTATTGGGACCACCGACGCGGAGAACTTCGCGAGCTGCGGAATCTCTACCTTACCCGATTCTGGCAAGACAACGCGTATCCGACGCTTGACGGTATCCTTCGAACGGAAGTCCCGCGCGCTTACGCCGTCGTCGAATCCTACATCGGTTCGTTGTACGCGAAGAACCCGGCCGTCTTCGTTCAACCGGATCTTCGCGCCCGCGGGAATCCCGAAGTCGCGGAAGCGACCGCGAATCAGTTTCTTCTTACAGTCCGCGACCAGGTCGAAGACGCGACACGACTCGCGCTCATCTATCCGTGTGCCTTCGTCAAGCTCGCACCGATTGAAAGCGTCGACCCCTTGAAGCGCGTGTCAATGGCCGCTCTTCCGCCGTGGGAGGTCATTGTAGACGCGACCGCGGCTTCGTGGGACGGTCAGCGGTACGTCGGACACGCTTACCTTATGCCGCTCGAAGAAGCCGTCGTTCGCTTCTCGAAGAGCGAAGACCAGTTTCGGCCGCGGGTCTATTCGAAGTGGATCGACTCGTCGGAGATTGCCGGTAAAAGTCAGTCTATGGGACTCGACACTTCCGCGAGCGCTCCGACCACGGAGAAGTGGATTCGCGTCGTCGAAGTATACGACTTGTCGTCCGACAAGCTCCTTGTCTGGTCCGAAGACTACGCGGACGGCGACGAATACCTATTCGAAGGTGTGACCGTTCAAGTCGGAGCGCTTGACGAAGACGCCGCGTCCGACGCGGAGACGCCCGACGCGGAGCTTGTCCACGAAACGACGGGGATTCCGTACAAGTCCGCGAGCGGTCGTCCGGTCGTCCCGATTATCCCGCTTTACTTCAGTCGCGACCCCGACACCCCGCTTCGCGGCTATAGCCTCCTTCACCGGTCGCTCGACCAGTTCCGCGAACTGAACGTCATCCGGACCTATCAAGCGCAAGGTGTGCGGCGTATGGCCCGTCAATGGATGGTTCGCGCGGGCTTCTTGTCCGAAGACGCGGCCGCGAAGATCAGTCAGGGGCTTGACGGAGAGTTCGTCGAAGTCGATCTTCAGCCCGGACAAACGCTCGAAGGGAACATTCTACCCGTCCCGAACTCTCCTATCCCGGCCGATATCGCTGGATATGCGATTCAAGTCGAGCAAGATATTCGCGACGCCGGTCTTCTTGCGCCGTTCACGCGCGGAGAAGTCACGAAGTCGACCGCGACCGAACAGAACCTTCTTGCGGCGTACACTTCGAGCGAAGTCGGGCGTATGGCACGAATCCGCGACGGACTGATTACGACGGTCGCGCAAACGTACAACGTCATGCTGTCGGTGATTCTTGGAGACGACGCGGAGCCGCTTGCGCTTCCGAACCCGGTCGGCCCAACGATTCTATCGGCCGACGACTTGACGGGCGACTTCCGATACTGGGCCGTCGACGCGGGAACGACTCCCATGTCGAATCTTGCGAAACAAGCCGCGCTCGAACGGCTGACTCCGCTTCTTGCGCAGCTCGGAACGCCCGCGCCCGAACTTCTCGCGGAGCTCGTCCGCGCGTATCAGTTCCCCGAAACGTTCGTCGCGGTCCCTGAACCAGCGCCCGCGCCCGACCAGGTGCCCGAAGAACCTCTTCCCTTTCCATCGGAGGCGTAAATGCCCATGAACTACCCCGAAGATATGCCGCGCGACTTGATTGAAGCCGCGGAAGACACCGACGACGCAATCGGAGCGGAGATTGCAGAACTGATCCCCCCTCCTTCTTCACCGTACAACGTCAAGGTGTTGAACGCGCTCGCGAAGGCGATCGCCGCGGTCGGAAAGGTAATGGGACTCGACCTTGAGCCGGAAAGCTACACCGAACCGGCCGCTCGACTTGATCCCGACGTCGTCCGCTTCCTTGCCATGTACGCCGCGGCCGCGGAGGATTACGGTCAACCGCTACCTGTCGCGCTCGACATGATCCGCGGCGATCGCGAGCTAACCGCAATCACTGCGCACCTTATGAAGCTCGCGAAGGATGCGAAGTTCGCCGCGTTCCTTGACGCGCCCGCGGACGAAGCCGACACCGAAGTTCGGATTGAAGTCCGTCCCGGCGAAGAAGAGGTTGAAGAAGACTTCGACTTCGCTTCTCGGATGCGTCGATAATGCCCTTCCTGTCGCTTCGTCGTCGGCTTCTTCAAGCCTTCGGCATGGGACCGCGTCCGCGGACGGTGATCCCGCGGACGCGCGGACAAGCGTTCTATCAAGCCTATCACGGCGGAACGACGGCGAATCTGAAGGCAGCAATCGAACGCAAGCAACCAGTGACGTTCTATTACGTCGACAAGTGGCAACCGGAGTCCGTTCCGGGCGCTATGGGTCAGCGTGTCGGCAATCCGCACGCGCTATGGAAGGGCCGGAACGGGACGACGTACCTTCATCTTTACGTCGATCCGCAGTCCGCGAGCGCGACCGGGGATCTTCCCGGATGGAGAACATTCATTGTCGACCGGATACAGAACGTTTCCGTCTTAGAGCTGGGGACGCGCTTTCTCGGTCGGCCGGTTCAGTTCGTCACCGCGCCCGGTTGGAATCCCGCATGGTATCCGACCGTTGGAACCCCGATAAAACTACTCAAGTAACCCCGCACGAAGAAGGAAGTCTCTTATGACCACTCCCCACACGTCGACGGCTGAACAGGTTCTCGCGGAAGTCGCGAGCATGAACGACCAGGTCGAAGAAGCAGCAATCGAAGCGCCCGGTGAAGACACCGGAGACGAAGTCGAGCTCGAAGAGCAATCCGCGGACGCGGAGCCCGAACGACGCAATCTTTCATGGAATGATGCGATCGCCCGCGTCCCGCCCGATATCGCGAAGCTCATGCGGAATATGCAGGCGGACTACACGAAGAAGACGACCGCGCTCGCAGAACAACGTCGCGAGTTCCTTCGCGAGCGGGAAGCGCTCATGAAGGGGAAGCAAGCGCTCGCGGACGACGGCGACGTTCCCGAATACGATCCCTTCAACGAAGCGTCGATTCAAGCTCGAATCGAGCGCGAAGTATCTCGTCGGCTCCGCGAAGTTCTCGAACCGATGGAAGCCGAGTATCAAACCATGAAGGCGGAAGACGATTATCAGCGCTTCTTAAACGAGCATCCGGACTTCGAGAAGGACACCGCGCTTCGAAGCGAAGTTCAGCACCTTCTTGAATCGAACGATTCTCTCGACTTGGAGACGGCGTATTGGGCCGCACGCGGGAAGAAGAGCCGACAAGCCGAACAACGCGCCCGCGAAGAGCGCTCCGCACGTCGGAAAGCATCGAAGGAAGCAGCCCTTCGCGGGACCGCTCCACCCCGTAAAGGAGCGGTCGCGCGGAAGCCGTCGGGCTCCGATCTTCGCAAGATGAGCACGGCCGATATCTTGAAGCTCGCGCAATCCCTGAACCGCGACGGTTGACTTGTCCACGTTGTACGGGTAAAGCTATGAACAAGTCAGGCCACCCGCGACGCGGAGCTTGATAGCGGACTTCGAAGAAGCACCCGGAACAACGCGAACCCCTTCTTCTTGGAGCCCCTATCATGGCCCCACAGTCAGTCATTTCGACGACGCTTCAGCTCCTTCGAGACAAGCTCGTCGACAACTCCTTCTTGTCTCATCCGCTCTTCCGCGCAATCGAAGAAGCCGGTAACCTGGTCAAGGTGTCCGGTGGACTCCGCGTCGAGCAGCCGGTGATCTTCGGTGATCACTCTTCGATCACCGAACTGTCGAACGGCTTCGAGCCTGTGTCGATGGCAGTCACCGACCCCTTCCAGACTGCGAAGTTCGAGTATTCGAACTTTACTCAGCCGATCATCCTGTCGGCCGTCGAGAAAGCCGCGAACAAGGGCGATCTTGCAGTCGTGAACATTCTCGAATCGAAGATGAAGAACGTGATGCTTTCCTTGAAGAAGGAAGTGTCGCGTCAGGTGATCGTCGGAGATTCGTCGAAGCTGACCACGTTCCAGACGCTCAACGGGAACGGGACCGCAACCGCGGCTCCGAATACAACCGGCTGGCTTGAAGCTCGCGCAACCGGAACGCAGTTGAACACCGTCGGGGGACTCTCGAAGGTGACGTACCGCGGTCAGAACTGGTTCAACGCCGTCGTCGACGCGGGCGGAACGCTATCGCTTGCACACCTTGATGAACTTTTCATCAACTGTCAGATCCGCAACCCGAGCGGCGCGTTCCCCGATATCCTGCTCATGTCTCCGAACTGCTACGCCGCGTTCCAGGCTCTTCAGCAGTCGAGCGTACGTTATGTCTCTTCCGGCGATCGGGACGGACTTGATCGCGACATGGTCGGAATGTGGCGCGGAGCGCGGATCTACGTCGAACCGAATCTCGGCTTCGCGTCCGACGCGGGCGTTCCCGCGGCCGGTGACGCTATCTCGGCGTATGCGTTGAGCTCCGATCAGTTCCAGCTCTACGCGGACACCGACGGCTTCTTCAACGTGTCTGAAATGATGCCCGTCCCCGGTACCGCGACAGAAGCCGCTATGGTGTTCTGTCGGATGCAGCTTGTCACCGGACATCTTGCTTCGCACGGTGTTCTCTTCGACGCGGAGGCTTGATATCATGGCTACCTCTTCTCTCATTCAGTTCCTGTCGGCCGGTGAAGCGGGCGACACTTCGAACCGTCGGCAGATTGAAACCTTCTTCGCGAACGGCGCAATCGCCGCGGGCGATTGGGTACAGTTCGACCCGAACAAGACCGGAGCCGACCGGACCTTGTACGTGATCGAAGCGACCGCGGCTACTGCAACCGGAAACCCGCTCGTCGTCGGTGTCGCTCTCGAAGCGGCCGCGGCCGATGAACAGGTTCGTGTTGTTGTCGCGGGCTACGCTGAGAACGCGAACGTCGCGGCCGCGGTTAACGCGGCCGGGATCGCGCTCGTCGTCGACAACACGCTTGCGGGTCGTGCGGTCGCGATTGCCGCGGCCGATCTTGCGCCCGCTTGCGGCGTGAGCCTCGAAGCCGCGTCGGTCGGCAATACTTGCGACGTGTGGGTCTTCAAGCAGTTCTGATCCCTCCGACTCTTCCCCCCGAAGAGTCAGCGTCGGGCGGCTGGTCGGAAGGAACGCGCAAGCGTGACCAGGTGCCCGACGCATCCCTTGAAAGGAGTCGTCGGTGAATCTTGGAGCCCTTATCGACTTCGTCGGGAATCTTCTCGACTATGATCCGACGAATCCCACCTATCGAACGCAACTTGTTAGCCTACTGAACGACGCGCAAGGTCGGCTATTGACGGATAGGCCGTGGGACTTCAGTATTCGCGACCGCGTCTTGAAGACCTACACCGACGCGGTATACACCGCGACGTTCACGAACGGCTCCGCGACGGTGACGGGAACATTCCCTTCGAGCTCGTCCCCCGTCCTTCCGGGCTCCGCTCTCGACCGTGCGTCGGTGACGGTCACCGACTCCGCGGGAAACACCTTCGAACACCTGGTCGCATGGGTACAGAACGGCACGACGTTGTATCTCGACCGGCCCTTCGTCGGTGTGACGGGCGCGTATGCCGCGACGGTGAAGCGTCGCGACGTATTCCTTCCGTCCGACTGCATGACAGTCGAGAACGTGTCAGACCCTTCCGTCGGCATACCGGCGAAGGCGCTCTTCCTGTCGAAGTGGGAGAGGGAAGACGCGAACCT
>Ga0099849_1000944_pt1 | contig 13593 bp, 16 predicted proteins | sample CB_VirMetaG_4_FD_78177 | JGI IMG/M metagenome (GOLD analysis project Ga0099849, IMG submission 78177) | Freshwater to marine saline gradient viral communities from Chesapeake Bay - CB_1508_1M Viral MetaG | ecosystem: Environmental > Aquatic > Marine > Coastal | place: USA: Chesapeake Bay... | reverse complement strand
TGGCGGTGAAAACCTCGCCCCGACATTTGAAGAAGCAAAGGCAAAGGGGTTGATTTAAGATGCTTACAGGAATCGGAACAGGACCAATTAACGGAAAATTAGAAGCAAGTAGCAGTGCAGGACTTTCTGGACTTTTGCTTAAAGTAAATGGAACAAACACACTATCAAAGTGTGCTGCAATTGGTGATACACCAATAGGAATTACCATTGAATCTGGACAAAGGGACAAAGATGATGCTCTTGTTGATGGCGGAACTGTATCTTACATGCCAAGTGGCGGTGTAATGTATGTTCGTGCCGAAGCAGCAACCTACAATGTAGGGGACACACTTTACCTCGGTGCAACTGATGGATTTGTTGTTCAAGCAGACGGTGGTTCAGCAACTGTTGTCGGTGTTTATGTCGGACCTGGTGAAGTAATTACTTCTGACAATGTTACTGACAATGAAAATTTAATTCTTGTGAATACAAACAACGCAGGATGGTGATGAAAAATGGCTAACGAAAATTTAGAAACAATTATAGCAAGAGATAACGATGCAGGACCATTTGGTAGCAGAGATGCTGTCAAAGAACAAGTATTGCGTGATTTTATTCAACTACAAAGTAAAGTTTTGGCAATCGGAACTGACCTTGTAGGAACAAGAACCGTTCCCTGGTTAGAATTCACATGGTATACTGGTGTTGGCGGTGCTTTCACCTACCCAATTGATGATTCCGCAACTGTCGGTGCAACCAAAATCGGAACAAAGAATTATTCAGTCCAACTAAAGAAAGGTATGGGAAGAGTAACATTCCTTGACTCCACACTACTTCGTGGTGAATCCTTTGAAAACATGAACAGACAACAACTTGGTGTTACTCAAGCATTGGCTGACACTATTGACAACCTAATTCTAAGTGGACTTCATGCTGGTGCAAGCGAATCCGTTGCTGCTACTGCTGCTTTCGGTAGCGGTTCCGCTGATGAAGAAAAGGATATTCTTGCTGCTGCTGACAAAATCTTCGACTTGGCTCGTGTATCTGGCAACGAAACCCTATCCGTTGTCCTACCGGCTGTAAAGCGAAGTGCTTTGTTAAACACACAACTATTCGGAAATGTCATTCAATCCCTACAAGACCACCTAAAGGGTGTTTTGGGAATGGACTTCAAGTATACTCGTGATGATGGCGCAAGTGGCGCAATCGGAAGCGATGCACTTGTTATGGTTCCTGGTGCTCAAACCGCTGAATTCTTCCAATACAACGGACCTGGATTCAGAGAAACTGAATTGACCAGACTACCTGGTGTTGGATTTGATTGGATGCTAACTGGCTACATGGGAATGGTTGTTCACGAACACCAAGACGATGCTGATGCTGGAAAGTCAAAGCGAATTGTTAAAATTACAGGCGTACAGTAAGGTGATTTAAGTGGCTCGTACTCTTAAACTAACTACAACCTATAACTTAGGTGCTGGCGACGGTGTTTCGGCTGAAACACAAACTGCTTCAACAACATTGACTTCTGGTGCATCAGCAACAATTGCTGGTAGCGCACCTATTACTACTGGTGTTGAATATGTTGTGGCTGATTTCTTGGGAACTGGAAACAAAGCAAAAGGACTCTATATTGAAAACAGAGATGCTGACAATGCTTTGACTGTAAATCTTGGTACTTCAACAGGCGGAACTGAAGTTGGCACTTTTCAAATCGCAGTTGGTGGCGTTATGTGTTTGCATGACAACAACGATGCTATTACACATATTGGTCTAATTGGCCTTGTTGCTCCTGCTGACTTTGTTCTTTGCTTCTGTGAATGAGGTGAAACAATGGGTGTTGAAAGGATTTCCTTTGTAAAATCAATGTGTAAGGCACTTGGTAAAGAGATGCCTGCTGAAGAAGATATACCTATGACTTCAATTAGCACAGATTTGAAAGCATTTGTTAGAATGTTGCCAGCAAAAACCTCTAAAAAACCAAGCAAAAAGGTGAAGAAAGATGGCGACAAAGAAGAGTAAGGCTCCTGCAAAGAAAGCACCTGCTAAGGCAAAAGCACCTGCAAAGAAAAAGGGCAGTTCAAAGGCTGCTCTTGTAAAGCAATTAGATGCTAAAGGCTATCACTATTCGCCAGATTACTCTGCTACTCAACTACAAGCAATACTTGATAATTACAAAAGCGAATTATTTTGGCTTGTTCGTCTTGCAGGCAACACCACTCCTGAATTGGCTGCTAAGGGTATATCCAGCAAAAAAATAGTTTATGCTCTTCCAGATTGTGAAGGTAGTATTGAAATCCTAAATAGCCGTAAATTGATTGTTCTAAAAAGGACTCCGACACCTTCAAATAATGCTGTTGTCATCTGTGAATGTATAGGTGAAGTCAATGGCAGTAACAACTGATAACATACGGGACTTATTAGGAAGGCCAAAGGGTCTTTTAACAATAACAATTAGTGAATACATTAACATTAGAACAAACTTTGTTGATAAAGTTGCTCGTGATGATAAATACCTAAATGACGGCACTAATGCTGTTTCAACAGCACTAAAAGAAGATGCTATCAAAATGCTCGTAGCAGTAGATTGCTTGAGCATTCTTATTGACACCCTACCAGGCCAAATGGGTGTAATGGATAGTGATGACGGAAGATTTCAAGATAGAAGGTATCAATATCAATTAGATATGTTTAGAAAGAGAGCAAAAGAGGCATTAGATTTAGTATCTGATTCCGGTAGTTCTGCATTTGCAGTAAAGAGTACGAGTAGTAGGATTAGTGGCTAAGAATGGCAGATTATATATGGACTGGAGCAATAAATTCATCAGCCGCAAATGCTGGTAATTGGGTTCAAAGTATTGGGGGTGCTGCTCATACAGTAGCACCAGGAGCATCTGATGATATTATTATTAGTCCTTCACAAGCAATTACAAATGCAGTTTGTGTCTTTGATATTGCAGCAGTAAATAGCATTAGTCATACTGTCCCAAATGTAAAATTAATTTTTGGTGGTGGTAGTCTTACTGCTCACACAATAGCAGGTTTGTTAACTCATGCAGGCCCAATAGGTGTTTCTAACACAACAACTTCAATGGTTGAAATCACATTTACAGGAACAGCAGGTGGAGGTTTGGGAACTGGTAATTTTGTATATCTTCCAATAAGAACTCCAGATGACACATTTGCTCATTGGATTAGAACTGCATCATCTAATACTTCAAATGTATTCCGTAGTGATACTATTAGCCAAATTAAATTTATTTACAATACCACCAACCCAATGCTGTTCCTTCCAGGTATTTATCCAACAGTACAATTAGATTCAAATGTTTGTCCTCACCACCACCCACAAGAAACAGAATTAAACATGGGGACAGAAGTTGATTTCTATAATTTAATATGCTCAGGCCAACATTCATTTAAAGAACAAAACAAAGGTATTTTTTCTTCAAACCCCCTATTAGAAAAAAATAAGTCATTTAGAGTTAGAAACTTTACAATGAATACTAAGGGTGATTTTGAAGGGGGCAAAGCTGAATGGATTTTCTATGCAGAAGGTTCAGCAATAAACTTAGAATTACCTCTTACAGGAACAGGTAGACAAACATTTGGTTGTGGCGCAACAAACAAATTTGACAATATTACAGTTCTAAAAAGTAATGCAACTTCAAATTCAATTGCTACTATACCTTCTGGTAATCACTATCTAAGAAAGTTTACTGTGGGCGAAGGAGTTTTAGTAAAGGCATCAAGAGGGATATGTGAATTGCATATTGCTTCAAGACCAAACATTAGAGGTGCATGGCAGTTTTATTCTATCGCTGATGGGATATACAGGTCAAAGAAAGAAGGAATGATAGAAGCACTACATTCTGGAGGCACTAATACCAAACAATTTACAAATAATTCAATAGCATTTGTAAATCCAGGTACTGGAGTAGGAAATCACTTTTTAGATTTAGATAATGCACTTAAGTTTGACGGCACTACTTTATCATTAGGACCTGGAGGAGTTGAATTTACTGACGGAACAATACAAACTACTGCTGCTACGGGCGGTGGTGGAGGCGGAGGTATGACTTCATGGATTATATCAGACGGTTCTTTAACACAAACAATAACTAACGGTAATACTTTAATAATAGCAGGCGGAACAGGACTTACATCTGTTGTTAGTGGTAGTCCTCAAACTGCTACTATAAACCTTGACAACACAACAGTTACTGCAGGCACTTAAACCAATGCTGATATAACCGTTGATGCTCAAGGTCGCTTAACTGCAGCTGCAAGTGGCACTGATTCAAATGACAAAGTAAAAACAAGTTCTACTGACGCTACTGCTGATTTCTTAGGTAATAAAATAATTTCTGGAACAAATACCTTTACAGCAATAAATATTAACCCAATTAACAATGTTCAAACTTTGGCTATCAATGCAACAGACGGTAAGGTGGGGGCAACTTTTGGCGATATAGTGCCTTCTAATTTATCAGATAAGTTGATAGCGGGAACAAACATTACCTTTACTACAACAAATGACCCTCTTCTTGGCGACCAAATAACAATAGCATCAAGTGGTGGTGGCGGTGGTGGGGGTGTTGATGTTTATTTCAATGGCTCATCATTGGTGAATAATCCTAAAACTAAGTTGGATTTCGTAGGCGCAGGCGTGGTGGTGGGTGAGCCTAATTCAACTTCGGCCACTATCACAATCGCAGGCGGAGGTGGAGGTGGAGGTGGTTATCCACTATTCAAGCACGACCAAAACCCAACATCAAATAATTTTTCACCATTTAGATTACTACAAGACGGAGATACAATAGAGTTAGGAGTAACTTCAGGTGGAGATGATAATAGCGATGTGTCAGTTTTTACTCCAACAAACGATGAAAATAATCCTGTTGTTGTTGATATTATTGATATTGGTTCTCATACTACTAATACAGGTCGTGAATATATGTTCTTCGGGCAAGATGACAGAATGCAAATAACTGAATATCAAACATGGAATGGGGGTTCTCCTAATACTACAATACCAATATTTTTTGTTGATAGTATGAGAGATGTTGCTGCGGGTTTAGTTGGTTCAACAAGATTAAGGATTTATCCTGCAACAAGAGATACAAGACTAAACAATGTTAGAGTAATGGATGCAGGAAAACATGAAGTGACTCTTGGTGGCGATTTTCCTATTGACCCCGAAAACCCCGACCCCGACCCCGAACCAATAACCGTAAGAATACTTCTTGTTGTTGATTATGTTCAATTAAGAGATAGAGGAAGATTTCAAAGGAATAATTATGAATTAAGGGGGTTCTGATAAGAATGTCCGTTAATGTTAAAAGAGTATCGTCTCGTGATGAATATATGGCTGATGAGGTGTCATATAGAGGAAAGGTTGTTTATCAGCCTCCTGAAAGATGTTATACCAATGTGTATATCAAAGAAACACCTCATGGTCTATTGGTTTCTAAGAAGAAGGGTGAGCGACACTTTTTAGTAATTCCCTGGAGTAAAGTCGTTCAAATACAAAGCGAGGATTGATTATGGACTTGGATAGTGTTGTACTGTATGCGTTAGTGGCTGCTTATGTTGGTGAAAAAGGTTTGGCTCTTTACAAAAGAGTTATGGCTGATGGAAAAATAACCCTTGATGAAATCGAGGAAATCATTGAAGAAGTTACTGATATAGCAGAAGATGCAAAAGAGATGATAGAAGATGAAGAATGATGTTGAAGAAAAAATAGAATCTCTTGATGAAAGAGTGCGCTTGCTTGAACAAGCGGTATTTGAATTATCAACAATGGCTAAATATCTTAAGTATGCTTTCTTTGCTATGTTGGCTTCTCTCGGAATGGATGCTCAGGTGATGATGTAAAAATGACTTATTATTGCTCTACTGCTGATGTTGCTGACCGCATGGGACTTAGTTCTCAAGAGCGTTTGGCTGCAGCAGCAAGATTGACAGGTGCAATCCGTAGGGCTACAATTGACATAGACCAAGAATTTTTTTCAAGGGGTCGTGATGAACCAAGCAAGGCTACTGCAGAAACAACTTTATCTTCTTCTATTACTGCTGGGGCAACTACAATTACAATAGGAGCTCCTTCTTTGTTTTCTTCTGCTGGTTCAGGAAATGTTGATGGTGATACCTTTCAATGGACTGGAAAGTCAGGTAGTGATTTGACGGGAGTTACAGGCATTTCTTTTGACCACAGTGCAGCAGTAATAGTGCAAGAAGGTGAAATAGCACACATTATTAGAGAAATTTGTGCTGACTTAGCAGCTGGTTATATCTATGAAGACCAAGCAGTTTTCGGTGATGGTAAAGACCTAAGAGCAAATACCTTCCGCAAAAGAGGTACTGAAGCACTTAACAGAATTGCTCATCACGGAGGAATTAACTAATGGTTATGACCGTTTCAGATGCTTTAGGAGAATCCTTTAACATATCACAATATATGTCTAAGGTTCGCTCTTTACCTGATGTATCTCCAAGAGATGCTTCTTTGGTTGATGGTGCTTTCAAAGACCAAATGCAAAGAGTAGTGTCTGGTGGTCAGGGTGCAATGATGATTAAGTGGGATTGGTCTCAACTAAAAAAGTTTATGAATCAACTAACCGATTCGGGTCTAAAGAAAACATTTGCTTTGGCTACTGGTCATGCTGCTCGTATGAGTACAACAGCAACAAAACTTCTTTTACAAAGGGGAGAAGGCTACCACAAAAAGAGTCCAGGAATACAAAACCCATTTATCCGAGCAAGACTCAAGCGTGATACTACAGGAATGTCAATTTACAAGTTGGTAGGAAAACACCTAAACTATGACTTTGATGTTGAAAAAGGAAGATTTATAGGTTTTGTTGGTAAAGATATGGGAACACCATTAACAGGTTCAAGAGGCGCATTGTTAGCACCACTTGTTGAAGGCATAAAAACAGGTAAAAGACCTATGGCTCCAATGTTTCCCGTAGCAGCAAGTGTTAATTGGAGTCCTTCAAAACCAGAGTGGAGAGAATCTGCTGCTGGTAATGACTTAGAAAATTTGTTTCAAATAGCGATTGATAAAAATAATGCTAATAAAATGAATCCCGTTAGAAGAGTAAGACCTGTTCCATTTTTACAGCAATGGAGTATTAGGACTACAAGTTTAACTATGGATAAATTTATGGAGTTGATGTTAAGATGAGTGTAGCAGGACAAGAAGTATCTTGGTCTCATAGACTAAATGGAGAAGACCCAGCAAGCCCTTTAGGGCATAATCAAGGTTCCTGGGACACAACAGTAGCAGGAACAGTAGATGGCGACTTTTGGAAAATAAGTGCTTCTGGCTATAACACAATTAGTACTGCAAATTCAGGACTTACTATGATAGTTTCTTTGAAGTATGGTGCGACAACACCACCCATTGGGACAGTCTTGGCTTCGCTTGATAATGGCGTAGGAGAAATCATCGTTAAATCAACAGGAAACAACACTTCCTTAGCAGTAAGTGCTTCTGGTACTAATGATGCAATAATGCCGGATTTAGACCTTACACAACCCTTTTTCTTTAGGTTAACTCTTGATAACCAACATGGTAGATTTTATCCGTTTGATATGGAAGAAACTGAAACCGGAACAACACTATACATACAAAAAAACAGTACTGCCAGTACAGTTCAAGTATCATTTGGTTGTAATGCCGGAGAAGTTTTGTTTGGTAATGTGTATTATACAAGTGATGGGGCGTTTTCACCATCTGAATTAGCACCTTCTATTTGGACTACTGATTTGCTGGTTAGAAACGGTTATAGAATTGTTGAAGTGTTGAAAAATTCAAAGCGTATGTATCTTAAGACATTTGTTGAAGATGCTTCTATAATATACGCTCATGACTTATCGCCTGCAGTAACTGCAAGATTACAACCTCCTACAATTTTTGTAGTAGTCCCTTCTCTTACAACAAATATTGAAGCGTTAGGTGGTGGCGTAGTTTATCATGATTATCAAGTTGAAGTGTTTGTGGTGACTCGAGCAGCCGATTATAGATATGCTCATAGATTGTGTGCTGAAATATCTGGTGAAGTAGTTGAAGAAATATACCTAAGAACCGGACAAGACGACAATAAAGACGCAGTAGTGGACTTTTCTTCATCAATTGACATGAAGTTAGAAGAAGATGAAGTGATTTGTGTAAATCATCATACATTTAAGTTTAGACGCAGAAGCAATTATCGCAAGAGATAACGCAGACTTTAAGTGTGGCTGACTGGTGAACAGTGAGTATTAGGAGTTGTCTATTATGGGTAATTTTGACCAGCGCTATGTATCAATCGAAAAAGAAACGACTTATGGAACAGACCCAAGCAGTGCACCTGTATTTGGCGAAATTGACGATGAATCATTTAAACACATTTACGAAACTATGGTTCGTGAAGATATGTCTAAGTATGGTGCATCAAAGGTGGTTCGTGGTAAAGAATACTGCGAAGGTTCTTTGAACACTGTTATGATGACCGACCCATTTACTGCTACTATGATTGCTGGTCTATTCGCTACCGATACAGTAACAACAGGTACTCCTAATGTTCACTTGCTTGAAGAAGGAAATCTAACAACTGACTTTTACCCAACCTTTTCTATACACATTGGTAGAACAGCCAGAGACCACATCTTTACAGGTATGTCTGTAAACAAAATGTCTGTGTCTGCAAGCGTAGGCGACTTTACTACTATGTCCTTTGAATGTCAAGGAAAGTCTGAAACTACATCACAAGCAACTATGCTAAGCCCAACCTTCCCAGACAACGAACCATGCTACTACGCTAACGCAGAGATTTTCTTTAACAACAGCGCAACAAAGTCTGCTGATGTAAAGTCTTCTGACTTTGAAATTTCAATCAACCGTGATTTGGACTCTGGTTTCTCTATTGGAAACTTGACTCTAACACAGGCACCACCTGTAACTCGTAGGTCTATTAGTGGGACTATTGAATTTAACAACCCAATGTATGCTGCTACTGCTCAAGAGCCTTTCTATGATGCTTTGACTCAAGTTGGTGGAGTTGGCGGAACAACCTTCATTTACGATTCAGGCGTTGTAGGAAACCCAGCACTTCGTATGAAGTATATTGAAACAACAAATGCTGACATTACCTTTGATTTCTTTAAGGTTGTATTTGATTCACCTGAAACATCTGTTTCTGGAAGGGAACATCAGACAATGACAACCCCATTCTTTGCGCTGTTTGATAACACAAACGATTGCATGGTCAGTTGCACAATTAGAAGCGACGATGCAAGCGCATACATTTGATTAGTATTAGTGTCTTTAAGACAAAGTTTAGTTTAGTAGCGAAGTGAAAAAAATGCCAGTAATGAAAAAAGAATTTGAGTTCGGAGACGATGAGTCAGGAAAAATAAAAGTCGTAGTCCGTCAAGCCAGCGGTTTAGATAGAATGAAATGGGAAGCAGCTCAAGGCCGAGCCTTAAGAAAATTTAGGGAATACGGAACTGATGTAGAAAATTGGACTGAAGAACAACAGAACAATTTTGTTGAATACCTTGATGAAGAAAATGTCGGTGTTGAAATGCAAATCACCGAGTGGATTCCTAAATGTATTGTTGAACCAGAAGACTTTGACTTAGGTATTCTAACCTCTAACGAACTCAGGCAACTCTTGTTGTTTGTAAGGGGTGATACCGCTGATGGTGCTGTCCCTTTGGTCTAATTTACAAGGTAGCCCCTGTCTTGTGTCAGGCCTACAAAGGGGTCTTACCTTCAGATTTAGTAATAAAATACTGCGAACCAGGCGGTTATTACCGTATGGAGTTAGATTTAGCAGTAGCAGCAGAAATGCAAGACCAAATAGGCGAAGCATCAGAACGAGCCAAGAAAAAGAAGAATACTGGTTCAAAAGACGCTCGAAGTGCTTGGGCGAAACGCAAGCAAAAGAGAGAATCCATACGGAACGGTTAAACGAATATGAGGTTCTTGAGTATTAAGAGGGAGTGATAGAGTGGCAACCACAGGCGCAGCAATGGTAATGTTTGAAGTGGTTGGTTCATTTCAAGCAAAGCGATTGCTGTCTGATGCAAGGGCGCAAATGAACATCATGAACGCTATCATGCTTAATGGTCTTTCCGGTATTTTTCAAGCAGTAGACCAAATTACTGAACAAATAGACAGCATGGTTGATGCTACTGTCCCACTCGCACAAGAATTTGCACAGGCTCGTATTCAATTTGACAAGTTTATGGGAGAAACCGAAAATCTTGAGCAAGTCAGAGAAGATATTAAAAATATTGGTTTAGAGTTTGGATTTACTGCTGATAAGGCTCTTGAGGCTGGTGCTAAGATGGCTCAACTCAAAGATGTAGTAGGTGGTGAAGGTTCAGTTGTTGCTGCTACTGAAGTTGGTATTAAGTTTGCATTGATTGGTGATATGGAAACTCAAGATGCTATGCAAAAATTAGTGAATTTGCAACAGCAGACCGACTTTATGTTTGGTAGTTTGACTCAATCCCAATTAGAAGCAATGAGTGCTGAACAAAGAGCAAACCTTGTTAGGGCAAATTCAATGAAAGTTTTGACACAACTAAACACAGTAGAAAACAGATCTGCTGCTACAATGCAACAAATTACCTTCATTATGAATCAGTTTGCAAGTCAAGCGACTTTGACAGGCGAATCTATTGCTGACATGGCTGCAAATGCGGCTGTATTAGTAGAATCTGGTGAAGAAATGGGTAAAGCAGGTCGTGCTTTGCGTATGATTTATGCTCGTCTTGGTGCTAATACTAAAGATAATAATGATGTTTTGGCTCAATTTGGAGTTAGTGTCAAAGACACCGCAGGTAATCTAAGGCCATTATCAGACATTACTGCTGACTTGGCTGATAAATTCCCAGATTTGACAGAAGCAGAACAACAGCATATTGCTCAGTTAGTTGCTGGAAACGACCACTATGTAAGATTTATCAAGTTGGTTCAAGGTTCTGAAAGACAACAAACATTGGCTACTCAGGCTTCTCTTGGTCTATCTGATGCTCAAGAAGAGGTTAATATTAAAATTCAAGACCAAGCAAACCAATTGAAGAAATTACAATCAGAATTAAAGAATACACAAGCAGAAATGGGTACTGCTTTTATCCCAGCACAAATGAAGGCTACTCAAGCCCAAATATCATTCAATAAGGCGATAACCGACTTATACACAACAGGTACTGACCCAATGACAGAATTAGGAAGTGATTTAAAAGCCATAGCAGACTTAGACTTTTCTAATTTTAATATTATTGATACTGCTATGGGGTCAATAGTAAAGGGTGGTATAGACTTTGCATTTGCGTTCCAAAGGGTGCAAAAAGTGTTGGGGCCTGTAGTTGAAGCCATGATTAACATTAAGTCCTTGAGCGTAGCCATACAAACGCAGCAAACGATAATGAGGGCTATGCAAGGTGAACAATTAGTAAATGCTAATATCTACAATCAAGCAGCACAATCTCAAGCAATGACAACTCAATTGGCCTTCCAAGAATTACAGGCTCGTGAAAGAATAGGTCAAGCGGGAGCATTAGCACTACAAATATTAAACGCAGAAAAAAGTACTCACGACCAAAAATTAATTTCTATGCACGCTCAAAATTCTGCTGCTACAACTCTTAACGACCTCGCAAAACAAAGACAAAATTTGGCAGCTCAAATAGGTAATTTAGAACAAAATATGCTTAATGTTATTCAACAAGCAGACGCAGCTCAAAAGAATATCAATAATACTATTAGAGCAAGAGCAGCAGCAAATGCTACATTGTCAGGACAAGAATTACAAGTGCTTGGTCAAAAAGTTGCTTTAATGACTAACGAAGCAATGCAAGGTCAAATAAAGTTAGAAACTATGAAGAATGAACATGCTATGGCTATGGCTACTGTTCAAGCAGGAACTGTAAAGGTTAGAAACGCTTACAGAGAAACAGAATTGTTAGAAGAGTTAGTCCAACTTAAATTTATTGAACAAGAAACAGTGACCCGTCTTAAAGAAGACAAAAGAAGGTCATTAGAAATTGATAGCCAGCAATTACAGATAGCAAGAAATAACATTGCTTTAAGAACATTAGAAGCAGAATTAGCAGATGAAATGGGAATTCAACAACTTGGTAATTTGATTCAAAGATTAGTGCAAAATCAATTGGCTAATCAAGAATTAGGAAAAAGTATTACTTTGACAGAACAAATGAATGCTCTTGGTGAAGAAGAAAGACTTATAATAAATTCAGTTACAAGCGGTAAATTCATAAAAAATGAATTGACTGATGCGGAAGTAACTGCTCTACAAGTTTTGATACCGTTATTAAAACAACAAAACATAACTTCAGAAGCACAAGCACAAAATCTATATGAAATTATTTTGGCTCAAACACAGTACAATACTACTCAAGATGTATTGATGCAAAAGCAAATGGCTACAAATGCTTCAATGACTAAATACAGCGCTCTTTTGGGAGGTGCGTCTGGACTAATTACTTTATTTGACGATTCAACTAAGGGTGCTAAAGCAAGTATGGCGTTAATGGTGCCTGTAATGATTATGAGCACAATACAAATGATACAAATGACAAATAGTATGGTAAATCAAGCAGCTGGGGCAGTTAAAGGTTCTGTTGCAAATACAGGTTATGCTTTTTCGTTTAAGGCTGTTGGCGCAGCAGCAGCACAAGCAGCAACTGCTGTTAAAGGATTTATGGCCAGCACAGGTGTTGGTCTTATCGCTATTGCTGCAATTACCGCTGCAGTATATATGTTTAGTGATGGTTCTGAAGAAGCAGCATCATCTATTATAGTAATGAATAATGCTATGACAGACAGTCTATCAATTATTCAAGATTTACAAAGTACTGGATTAGATGAAACATTAGCAGACATACCAATAGCAGTTCAAAGTGCGCTTGAAGCAGCAGGAATTAGCGACTTTGCTAACATAGCACAAATGAACATGGAAGAATTAGAAAATGTTATAGGAATAACAGCAGACGAAATAAAAAGACTGACTGAATTAGCAGGTGATGGAGAAACAGTACAAGAAAGGCTATTTCAAACTCAATTAGATGCTGCAAATAAATACATAGGAGCATTGAAAACTCAAGAAACTCTTTTGATTTCACAATTAGCACTATCTGGAGATTTATCGTCATTGAATGAAAAGAATTTAAGAATGTCAGGTGATAATGCTGCAAGCGTTCTTCAGCAACTTGAAAATGAATTCGGAGATGATTTCGGGGACATAAACGCAAGAGGATTTTTCGGATATACAAGAGGGGACTTAGAAGATGATGTAGGTAAGTCAGCACATGATGCTGCTGCTGCTCTTATTTTTGCCTTTGAACAAGAATTAGGTCAAGAAATGTCAAGAGCGAACATAGAAGATTTGCTTGAAGTGCTTACTCACACTGGTTTAGAACACATGACTGGTTTGTCTGGCTACGAAGAAGCGATTAGAGATTCAGGTAGATATACTGGAGAATTTATGGAATTTTTAGAAGGTTTAAGAGGTGTATCTGAAGAAACATCAACCGGATTAGACATATTATCGCTTTCTATGAATGATTTGGGCGATTTTGAAACAGAAGACCTTT